>Ga0307515_10000658_pt1 | contig 79766 bp, 66 predicted proteins | sample 17_EM_MG_FD_194513 | JGI IMG/M metagenome (GOLD analysis project Ga0307515, IMG submission 194513) | Populus trichocarpa ectomycorrhiza microbial communities from riparian zone in the Pacific Northwest, United States - 17_EM | ecosystem: Host-associated > Plants > Roots > Unclassified | place...
TGTCGACGTGAGGCGTGTAAATGGCTTTGTGCTTGCCGCGCAAACGGAGTGCCACTTCGCTGGCAACACGTCCGAGCACCTTGTCGGTGGCGTCGATCACAAACCATTCATGCTTCACTTCGGCCGGTTTGGCGCTGAAGGTCTTCATGAGGGTTGACTCAAAATGCGCACCGCCGGCGAAAAAGCCCTGCGGCACACGTTGTTCCGGCTGTCTGGAACTTGGCGTTCCACCTGTTCGCCGCCCTTCGGCGCCGCTTGTGGAGGGCGGCCTCTCAGGGTCGGATGCAGAAACAGGCTCGTTCCCCGCCGAATTCGGGAAAGCCCAAGAGTATACACCGGCGGCCGCGGGCACTCTGCAGGGTTGCCACCCGGCCTCGCCAGGAACTTGAGGGTAAACCCTAGGCGGTTGCGCTACCATGCGCCGGATGCTGATCCAGGAGATCCGGCCATGAACGAACACCACGACCCTTTGGACGCCGCGGCAACCGCGGCAACCGCCCCTACCGAGAGCGCTCTGCGCTGGGTTGCGATCCGCCCGCTGGCGCCACGCCACCGGCCGCGCATCCTGGCGCATCTGCTGGGGCTGCCGGCGAGCGACCGCTACCTGCGCTTCGGCTACGCCGCCAGCGACTCGCAGGTCGGCCGCTACATCGACCAGCTCGATTTCGACCGCGACGAGGTCTTCGGCATCTTCAACCGCCGCCTCGACGTGGTGGCGATGGCGCACCTGGCCTACCTGGGCGCGCCGGACCTGCCGCAGACCGCCGCCGAATTCGGTGTCTCGGTGGCGGCCCACGCACGCGGCCGCGGCTGGGGCGCACGCCTGTTCGACCGTGCCATGCTGCATGCCCGCAACCGCCATGTCGACACGCTGCTGATCCATGCCCTGGCCGAGAACAAGGCCATGCTGCACATCGTGCGCCAGGCCGGCGCCAAGGTCGACATGGAAGGGCCCGACGCCGTCGCCCGGCTGCAGCTGCCGCCCGAGGACTTCGCTTCGCATCTGGAAGCGATGGTCGAACGCCAGGTGGCTGAATGGGATTACGGCCTGAAACTGCACGCCAGACGTGTCGACGCCTGGCTGCACCTGCTGGGCGACCTGCCGGCCCGCCGGCTGCAGCAGCAGCAGACCCCCGGGTCGCGGGACACAGAATCGATGGTTCTCACCCAGGCGCGGGATTCCGGCCCGCCACCCCCGGTTTAATATCGGCGGTGGGGGCATCGCAGCTCGCGGGTTGAGGGCGGTGTTTCACCGCATTCCAACCCGCCATGCAGCAAGCACTTCCGTGGATTCTCGCGTCTGTCGCCACGGCCCTCTTGGCCGCGGCGGGCGGGCTGTGGCTGTACAGCCGGCGCAAGCCCGAGGTCAAGCCGCTGCCCAACGAGTGGACACTGGCCGCGCGGCCGGTCTTCAGCACCGACGAACGCCGGGTCTACCGCCAGCTGCGTGAGGCGCTGCCGCACCACATCGTGCTGTCGAAGCTGCCGCTGGTGCGCTTCTGCCAGCCCACCGACCCGAGCGAAGTGCGCTTCTGGTACGAACTGCTCGGCGCCACGCATGTGACGTTTGCGATCTGCAGTGCCAACGGGCGTGTGCTCGCTGCCATCGACCTGGACACCGAACGCGCCAGTTCGCGCCGGGTGCAGCAGATCAAGCAGTCGGTGCTGGGCGCCTGCCGCGTGCGCTATCTGCGCTGCCCGGTCGACCACCTGCCGTCCATCCCCGAACTGCAGCTGCTCGTGCCGCACAGCGTGGCACCCGGCCGCGGCCCGCAGCCGGCCCCCAGTGTGGTGCAGGCGCGTGACCATCTCGCCAGCACCGTGGCTTCGAAACGCCGCGAGCGCACGACGCTGTGGCAGGACTCGGGTTTCTTCCAGGATTCGTTTTTCGGAGTCGAAGGCCGCGGCGACAGCCTGATGCCAGCCGACCTGCAGCCGCCGCGCACCACCGCAGGCCCGCACGACAAGCGCCCGGACGACATGGCCGGTGTGGCGGTCAGCAGCCCGCCGCCGACGCGGCACTGAATGGCCGCTGCCGCGCTCGGCTACGCCGATCTCACGCCGACCCAGGTGCTCGACGCGCTCGACAGCGTCGGTTTGCGCGGCGACGGCCGCATCCTGCAGCTGAACTCGTACGAGAACCGCGTCTTCCAGGTGTTCCTCGAAGACGCGTATCAGGGACATACGGCGGTGGTGGCCAAGTTCTACCGCCCGGGGCGCTGGAGCGACGCCCAAATCGTCGAAGAACACGGTTTTGCGCTGGAACTGGCCGAGGCCGAAGTGCCGGTCGTGCCACCGCTGCTGTTGCAAGCCGACGCTGCCGAGGTGGTACTGCACGGCACACCGCCGACGCTTGCCAGTTTCGCCGGCCACCGTTTCACCGTGGCCGCGCGCTGCGCCGGCCGTGAACCCGAACTCGACGACCCCGAGACGCTGCGCCAGATCGGCCGTTTCATCGGCAGGCTGCATGCGGTGGGCCGGCAGCGGCCGTTCGAACACCGCCATCACCTGCACCCCGGGGTCGACGGCCGGCGCGCGATGGCGGTGCTGGCTGACGGCGGTTTTGTCCCGCCCGACCAGCTTCCGGCCTGGTTGGCCACCTGCACGCAGGCGCTGGCCGCGGTCGAAGCCGCTTTCGAGACCGTCGCCCCGGCGACGCTGCGCCTGCACGGCGACTGCCACCCAGGCAACGTGCTCTGGCGCGACGGCCACCCGCATGTGGTCGACCTCGACGACGCGATGCAGGGCCCGGCGGTGCAAGACCTCTGGATGCTGGTCTCGGGCGACCACCAGACCATGGCCCGCCAGCTGAACACGCTGCTCGACGGCTACGAGCAGTTCAGCGAGTTCGACGACCGCGAACGGACGCTGATCGAGCCGTTGCGCACCCTGCGCATGCTGCGCCACAGCGCCTGGCTGGCCGAGCGCTGGAGCGACCCGACCTTCCCGCTCAACTTCCCGTTTTTCGGCACCTCGGCCTACTGGAACCAGCAGACCGTGCAGCTACGCGAACAAATCGAAGCTATGCAACCAGCAGCCGATTGACGCGCTGGACATAAGCCGCCGGGTCTTCCAACTGCCCGCCTTCAGCCAGCAAAGCCTGGTCGAACAGGATCAGCGCCAGGTCGTCGAAACGTTCGTCGCTTTCCAGCCGCTTCACCAGCGCGTGTTCGGGGTTCACTTCCAGGATCGGCAGCGACTTCGGCGCGCTCTGGCCGGCCTGCTTCAGCAGCCGCGCCAGGTGGTTGCTCATATCACCTTCGTCGGCCACGATGCAGGCCGGTGAATCGACCAGCCGCGTCGTCGTGCGCACTTCCTTGGCACGGTCCTTCAGCGCAGTCTGCAGCCGTTCGAGCACCGGCTTGAAGGCCTCGGCGGTCTCTTCCGCGGCCTTCTTCTCGGCTTCGTCCTGCAGCTTGCCGAGGTCGACACCGCCCTTGGCCACGCTGGTCAGCGGGTGGCCGTCGAACTCGTACAGGTGGCTCAGCATCCACTCGTCGACGCGGTCGGTGAAGAGCAGTACCTCGATGCCCTTCTTGCGGAAGATCTCAAGCTGCGGGCTGTTCTTCGCCGCTGCCAGCGTGTCGGCGGTGATGTAGTAGACGGCGTCCTGGCCTTCTTTCATCCGGCCCACGTAGTCGGCGAACGAGACGCCGCTGTCGGCCGTGGTCGAGGCAAACCGCAGCAGCTTGGACAGGCGTTCCTGGTTCTGGTGGTCTTCGCCGACACCTTCCTTCAGCACCGCACCGAACTGGGCCCAGAACTCGGCGTACTTGTCGGCCTGGTTCTCAGCCACGTCTTCCAGCATGCCCAGCACCTTCTTCGTGCTGCCTTCGCGGATGGCCTTCACGTCGCGGCTTTCCTGCAGCAGTTCGCGGCTCACGTTCAGCGGCAGGTCGGCGCTGTCGATCACGCCTTTCACGAAGCGCAGGTAAGTCGGCAGCAGGCTCTCGGCGTCGTCCATGATGAAGACACGTTTGACGTAGAGCTTGACGCCGCCGCGTTTGTCGCGGTTCCACAGGTCGAACGGTGCCTTCGCCGGCACGAACAGCAGCTGCGTGTATTCGCTGCGGCCTTCGACGCGGTTGTGCGTGTAGGCCAGCGGCGCGTCCTGGTCGTAGCTGATCTGCTTGTAGAACTCCTGGTACTGCGCGTCGGTGATCTCGCTCTTCGGCCGGGTCCACAGCGCCGCGGCCTTGTTCACCGGCTCCCACTCGTCGGTGGTGACCTGGGCCTTCTTCTCTTCGTCCCACTGCTGCTTGGGCATCAGCACCGGCAGCGAGATGTGGTCGCTGTACTTGCTGATGATGGACTTCAGCTTCCAGGCCGAAAGGAATTCTTCTTCACCGTCGCGCAGGTGCAGGATGACATCGGTGCCGCGGGCCGGCCGGGTGATGGTCTCAACCTCGAAGTCGCCCGTGCCTTCGCTGCTCCAGCGCACGCCGTCTTCAGGCGCAGCACCGGCGCGGCGCGTTTCCACCGTCATGCGGTCGGCGACGATGAAGCCCGAGTAGAAACCGACGCCGAACTGGCCGATCAGGTTGGCGTCCTTCTTCTTGTCGCCTTCCAGCGCGGCCATGAACTCGCGGGTGCCGCTCTTGGCAATGGTGCCGAGGTGGGCCACGGCTTCTTCGGCGCTCATGCCGATGCCGTTGTCGCGGATGGTGATGGTCTTGGCGGCTTCGTCGTACCAGACGCGGATCTCGAGGTTCGGCGCGTCTTCGAACAACGCCGCCTGGTCCAGCGCTTCGAAGCGCAGCTTGTCGCAGGCGTCCGACGCGTTGGACACCAGCTCGCGCAGGAAGATCTCCTTGTTCGAATACAGCGAATGGGTGACGAGGTGCAGGATCTGCTTGACCTCGGCCTGGAACGACAGGGTTTGTTTGTCCATGGGCGTGCGAAACGGAGAAAGTGAACGGCGAAGGCACAGTGGGGCCATGCGGCCCCGTTTCAAGGGGCCGGATTGTCGCCCAGCCCGCCGGCCGCCGCCGCCGTCACGTCACTCGGGGTCGATCTTCGCGGCGCGGATCACGTCGCCCCAGCGTTTGATTTCGCTCTGCAGCAGTGCCTGCTGCTCGGCCGGCGTGCTGCTCTGCAGCCGCATGCCGAGCTTGCCCATCTTCTCTTGCACGGCCGGCGAGGCCACGGCCTCGCGCACCGCGCGGTTGAGCTTGTCGATCACATCGGCCGGCGTGCCTGCAGGCGCCGCGATGGCGTTCCAGCTCGCGACGTTGTAGCCGGCCACGCCCGCCTGCTGCACCGTCGGCACCTCGGGCAACGCCGGGTTGCGGCGGTCGGACGAGACCGCCAGCGCCTTCACGACCCCGGCCGCGACCTGCGGCACCATCGGCCCGACGACCTCGAACGCGAGGTCGATCTCGCCGGCACGCAGTGCTGTCAGCACCGCCGGCGTGCCCTTGTACGGCACCACCAGCACGTCGACGCCGGCGACGGTCTCGAACAGCTTGGCCGCCAGATGCTGGGTGCTGCCGACCGCCACCGTGCCGACGTTGAGCTTGCCCGGGTTCGCCTTCGCAAACGTCAGCGCCTCCTGCAAGGTCGCGAAGCGCGACGGCACCGCGGCGAAGACGCCGATGTCGAAGAAGCCCAGCGTGCTGACCGGCGCAAACGCCTTCACCGCGTCATAGGGCAGCTTCTTGAACAGGCCGACGCTGACGGCATTGCCGTTGCTCATCAGCAGGAGCGTGTGGCCGTCGGGCTTGGCGGCCGCCACCGCGGCCGAAGCGACGATGCTGCCGGCGCTGGGTTTGTTCTCCACCACCACCGGCTGGCCGAGCGACTTCGCCATCACCTCGGCCACCGCGCGTGCGGTGAGGTCGGCGATGCCGCCGGGGCCGAAAGGCACCAGCAGCGAGATCGCATGATCCGGAAAACGTGTCTGTGCCTGCAGCGGGCCGCACAGCGCAGCGGCGCCGGCAGCGCACAAGGCGCGGCGCGTGAAGAGGGGTGTGTCGTTGGCTTGCATGGGCGTCGATGCTACGCGTCAGGAGCGCCGATCAGAAGCGGTGGCGCAGGCCCAGCGCCAGCCCGGTCTGGCTGCCCTTGGTGCCCATGAACGCCGGTTTGGCGTAACCACCTTCGACGACGTTGCTGTCGGCCACCGCGTAGACATCGGTGCGGCGCGAAAAGCGGTAGTTCGCGGTGACCCAGCTGACCTGGCGCTTGCCGTCGAGCGTGGCGCTGCCCGACTGTTCGTCGTTGTAGTGCGCCAGGCTCAGCGTGATGTTGTCGGCCAGTTCGATGTTGGCGCCCAGCGTCCAGGCCTGGTTGTCCTGCGGGCTGACCTTGCTGCTGCGCTGCATCGCACCGCCGAACAGCGCGACCGTGGCATTGAACTTCACGTTGCCGCCGAGACCGACGATCTTGCGTTCTTCGCTGCCGACCAGGTTCTTCATCTGCTGCAAAACGCCGCCGACCGCGAAGGTCTTGCCGGCGTAACCCGCCGAAACGCCCCAGGCGCCGTTGGCGCTGCTGCCGGCCTGTTCGCCGAAGGTATGCGACGCTGCCAGCTCGACGCCGGCGATGCTGGCGTCCAGCCGCAGCATGTTGTCCTGGCGTGCAACGTGGTGGCTGCTGAACAGCGAGTGCGCCGTGCTGTTCGGGTTGCCCAGCGGTTGGAAACGTGCCGCCATCGCATGCGCCAGCGTGTACTGCCGGCCTACCGTCACACCGCCCAGCGAACTGCGCAGCCCGGCGTGGATCTCACGGCCCCAGAAGCGTGTCGGCGCCGTCACCTGGCCATAGTCGCCGGTGGGCGTGCCCTGCAGCGAGGTGCCGGTGCTGGGGTCGAAACCCGACTCCAGCGTGAAGACCGCGGCGAGCCCGCCGCCCAGGTCTTCGCGACCGCGAAAACCCAGCCGGCTGCCGGTGAAGATGCCGTCTTCCATCGTCTTCAACGAGTCGCGGGCAGCGTTGGCGTTGTTGATCTGGCGCACGGCGGCGTCGAACAGGCCGTAGACGGTGACGTTCTGCGCCAGTGCGGCGAACGGCGTCAGCGCCAGGGCCATGGCGGCCATGGCGGCGGTGGTGATGGTGCGGGTCATGCGGGTCTCCTCCTCGGTTGCGGCAATGCAGCGGCGCGACCGGGGCGTTGGCGCCCCTGGTTCGAACCGGATGCGGGGTGGTTTTCTCTAGAAACTCAGCGGCACGCCAGGCACCGCCACGAACACCTTGCTCGGGCTATTGCCCACAGCGTCGACAAATTCCTTGGCCGTGCCCTTGGCCAGCGGGTTGGCGCCGTAGTGCATGGGGATCACGGCCTTGGGCTTGAGCATCGTGTTGACGGCCCAGGCGGCATCCACCGGGTCCATCGTGAAGTTGCCGCCAATCGGCAGCAGCGCCAGGTCGGGCTTGTAGCGTTCGCCGATCAGCTGCATGTCGCCGAACAGCGCCGTGTCGCCGGCGTGGTAGATGCGATAACCGCTTTCGAGCTCGATGATCCAGCCCACCGGCTCGCCGCCCGGGTGGGTTTCATCCTTGTCGGTCGCCGGGTTGCGCCAGACCAGGATCGACGAATGTTCGGCCCGCACCGCGGTGATCTTGATGCCCGGCACCGGCTGCACCGTGCCGCCTTTGTTCAAACGCGGCAGCAGCCTGGCCGGCAGCATGCCGAGTGTCATCGCGCTCTGCGCCAGGTCGCCGGGCGCGCGCAAAGGCACGTCGTACATCTGCGCCAGTGCCGGCGCGTCGGCGATGTGGTCGAAGTGGCCGTGGCTGACCAGCAGCACGTCGATCTTGCCGAAGTGTTCGAGCTTCTTGTAGTCGGGCGGCGTCAGCGGGTTCAGCTTCAGCCAGGGGTCGGTGACGATGACCTTGCCGCTGGGCGAGGTGATCTTGAATGCGGCCTGGCCGAGCCAGACGACTTCGACCTTGCCGGTGGGCTGGGCATGGGCAGAAACGGTCGCCAGCAGCGCGGCGGCGGTGATCAACAACAGGTCTCGCAGCATCGGTGTTTTCATTCGGGTTTGACGTTGCCGGCCTTGACGACCTCGGCCCAGCGAGGAATTTCGCGTGCGATCAGCGCACCGAACGCCTGCGGCGTGCCGGGTGTCGGCATGGCGCCTTCCAGCGCCAGCTGTTGCGCGACGTCGGGCAGCGCCAGTGCCTTGTTGATCTCGGCGTTCAGCCGTGCCACCACGGCCGCCGGCGTGCCGGCCGGTGCGACGACGCCGTACCACTGGTCGGCCTCGAAACCCGGCACGCCGCTTTCGGCGACGGTCAGCACATCAGGCAATGCCGCAATGCGCTGCGGGCTCGACACCGCCAGCGCGCGCAGCCTGCCGCTGCGGATGTGCGGAATGACCGCCGGCGCGCCGGTGAACGTGCAGTCCACCTGGCCGGCGATGACGTCGCTGACCGAAGGCGCCGTGCCGCGGTAGGGGATGTGCAGCATGAAGACCTGGGTCTTCAGCTTCAGCAGCTCGAAGGCGATGTGCGCGGCGCTGCCGTTGCCGCCCGACGAATAGGTCAGCCGGCCCGGCTGCGCGCGGGCGCGGCCGAGGAACTCCTTCAAGGTCTTCGACGGCGAGGCGGCGTTCACCACCAGCACGTTGGGCACCCGCGCCACCCAGGCCACCGGGGCGAAGCTCTTCACCGGGTCGTAGGCCAGTTTCGGGTACATCGCCGGGTTCACCGCCAGCGTGCCGATGTGGCCCATCAACAGCGTGTTGCCGTCGGGTTCGGCACGCGAGGCCTCGGCCGCACCGAGCGAGCCGCCGGCGCCGGGTTTGTTGTCGACGATGACGTTGACACCCAGCGCCAGCGCGAGCTTGGGCGCGAGTGCACGCGCCAGGATGTCGGTGCTGCCGCCGGGCGGGAAAGGCACGATCAGGCGGATCGGTTTGCCCGTCTGGGCGCGCGCCCAGGGCGCGAGGCTGGCCGCGAGCGCGGCGGTGATCAGGGTGCGACGTTGGTTCATCGATCGGTGGCGTTTCAACGGGAGTCCGGGGAGGCCGTGCCGCGCAGGCCGGCACGTTCTGCAGCGCGCTGCACCAGGCCTTCGGCCTGCACGGCAGCGCTGAACTGGCGCAGCCAGGCCAGGCCGGCTTCACGGCCTTGGCCGGTGCCCAGCGCCAGGTGTTCGAGGCCCCAGCGGTCGGCGGCAACCACGGCGCCGGGCACACGCCCCTGCAGTTCGAAGAGGATGGCCTTGTTGGTGGCGAACGCGTCCAGCTGGCCGGCGACGAGCGCTTCGCGCGCCACCTGCAGGGTGGATTGCGGCAGCAGCGTCGCCTGGCGCAGCCGCGCGCCCAGCGCCTGCTGCGAAGAACTGCCCTGGCTGACGCCGATGCGGGCACCGGGCTGGTCCATCGCCGCGGCACTCTGCACCGGTGAACCGGCAGGCACCAGCACCCCGAGTTCCAGCGCCAGCAGCGGCGCTGCGAAGTCGAGCAGCTTCATGCGCTCGGGCGTTGCGTTGGTGATCGTCACGTCGGCCTCGCCACGCTGCAGCGCCGCGACGACTTCGGCGACACGTGGGTAGATCACCACCTGCGCCGGCACACCGAGACGCCGCGCCATTTCGCGGCCGATGTCGACCGTGACACCGCGCTGTTCGTCGCTGCCCGACGTGACGACCAGCGACGTCGGGCTGCCGGTGTAGGCGGCGATGCGCAGCGTGCCCGTCGGCGCCAGCGCAATGCGTGCGGCGGCCGGCGGTGCTTCGGGCGCACTGGCGCAGCCCGCCAGGCACAGCGCCAGCGCAGCGAGCAGGCCGCGCCGCAGCGCATCAATCGGGCTGGATGCGTGCTTCACGGATCAGCTTTTCGTAGCGTGTCTTCTCGCTGGCCAGCAGCGTGCTGAAGCGCTCCACCGGACCCGGCAGCACCTCGCCGCCGGCAGCGAGCAGGCGGTCCCGCACTTCGGGCATGGCCAGCGCCTTCTGGATCTCGGCATGCAGCCGCGCCACCACCGGCGCCGGCAGGCCCGCCGGGCCGACGAAGCCGTACCAGACCGCGGCTTCGAAGCCCGGGAAGCCGGCTTCGGCGATGCTGGGCGTGTCAGGGAAGATGCTGGTGCGCTGTGGGCTCAGGACGGTGAGCACCCGCAGCTTGCCGGCCTTCACGTGCGACTGCACTTCGAGCGCGTTGACGGCCACCGTCTGGATGTGGCCGGCCAGCACGTCGGTGATGGCCTGCGTGCCGCCTTTGTACGGCACGTGGGTCAGTTCGATGCCGGCGGCACGCTGGAAGAGTTCGATCGCCAGGTGCGGCGTCGAGCCGTTGCCCGGGCTGCCGAAGTTCACCGAACCGGGTTTGCTCTTCGACAGGCTGATCAGCTTGGCGATCGAGTTCACCTCGCTGTTGGCGCCGGCGGCGATGACCACCGGCACCCGGCCGACCAGCGAGATCGGCGTCAGGTCGCGTGCCGGGTCGAACGGCGGCGGCTGGTACAGCGACGGGTTCGCAGCCACCGCGTTGGCCACCAGCATCAGCGTGTGGCCGTCGGGCGCGCTGTCGATGAGCTGGCGCATCGCGATGTTGGTGCCGGCGCCGGGTTTGTTCTCCACCACGACCGGCTGGCCGAGTGCTGCGCCGATTTGCTGGCCGACCGCACGGGCCACCACGTCGACAGCGCCGCCTGGGCTGTAGCCGACGAGCAGCTTGATCGGTTTCGACGGAAAACCTTGCGCCTGTGCCGCCGGCCAGGCCAGCCCAGTGAAAGGCATGCCAGCCAGCAGCAGGCGGCCAAGGCCGCGGCGGGTGATGGTCATCGTTATTGTCTCCTCGGCACCATTGCGGACTTTGACGACTGCCGCGCCGCGGCACCAGCGCCAAGGTGGCCATGAGCTTTGCATTCTGCTTATGACACGCTGGCCGTTGCCACGGCCTGCAGGGCTTGCAGCAGCTCGCGCGCCGCGGCCGACGGCAGGCCGTCGCGGCGCTGCGTGGTGCCGATGCTGCGCTGGGTGCCGTGCACCGGCACCGGCAGCAGCACCAGCAGCCCCGACGCCACCTCGGCCTGGATCTGCAGCCGCGACAACATCGCCACCGCGTCGCCGGCCATCAGCACCGAACGCACGACAGCCGGTGCATTGGCCTGCAGCTGCACCGCGGGCACCGCCAGCCCCGCTGCTTCGAAAGCACGTTCGAACGCAGCGCGCGCCGGTGTGCCCGGCAGCGGCCCGATCCAGGGCCAGCGCAGCAGCGGGCGCAAGCTGCGTGGCGGCCGCGTTGCCTGCAGTGCCGGGTGGCCCTGGCGCACCACAGGCAGCAGCTTGTCGACGAAGAGCAGCGACTCCTGCACGTCGGCTGCGGCAGCATCGCCGCGCAAAGGACCGACGATGAGGTCGATGTCGCCATGGCGCAGCTGGTGCAGCAAAGCTTCGTAGGTGCCGTCGACCACCGTCACGCGCAGGCCCGGCTGCGCCGCGAACAGGCGCGACAAGGCCTGCGGCACCAGCACGTCGGCGGCCATCGGCAAGGCACCGATGGCAACCCGCCCCGGCGCGATGCCGCGGAAGGCCGCGAGTTCGTCGTGCGCGATGCGCAGTTCGGCCAGCGCCAGCTTGGCGTGGCGCAGCAGCCGTTCGCCGGCGTCGGTGAGCCGGGTGCCGCGGCGCGAACGTTCGAACAGCGGGCCGCGTGCGGCATGTTCCAGCTGGCGCAGCGTCTGGTGCACGGCCGACTGCGAGACACCGAGCTGCAGCGCCGCCGCGCTTTCGCTGCGGCTGGCCGCCACCGCCGCCAGCGCGTGCAGCATCGTGTCGGTAGCGCGCAGCGGCAGTGTCGCGTCGCCGCCCTGGTGCAGCTCGGCCAGCGCGCGCTGCACTCGCGCCACCAGCACCGCGCCGGCGGGCGTGCAGGCCATGCCGCGTGCGCCGCGTTCGAACAGCGGCAGGCCGAGCAGGGCTTCCGCCTGCAGCACCGTGCGCGTGACGGCCGATACCGACTGGTGCAGCCGCGTCGCGGCGCTGGCCGCGCTGCCGTGCTGTGCCACCGCCGCCACCACACGCAGCTGGCGCAGCGGCACGGCGGCTGGTTCAGCGGGCCAGGTTGACAAGTCTTTCGCCGCGGCGCCAGCGCTGCAGGTTGTCGACGAAAATCGCCGCCGTGCGCGCCACGTTGCCGTCGGCCTGGCCCGCCGAATGCGGCGTGACGATGACGTTCGGCAGCGCCCACAGCGGCGACGCCGCCGCCAGCGGTTCGAGCTCGAACACATCGAGCAGCGCACCGGCGAGATGGCCCCTCTGCAACGCCGCGATCAGATCGGCCTCGACGACGATCTCGCCGCGGGCGACGTTGATCAGCTGCGCGCCCGCCGGCAGCCGCGCCAGCGCGGCGGCGTCGATGCGGCCTCGGGTCTGCGGCGTCAGCGGGCAGGCCAGCAGCAGCCAGTCGGCCCGCGGCAGCACACTGTCGAGCGCGTCGAAGGCGACGGTTTCGATGCCCGGGCCCGCGCTGCCGTGGCTGCTGCGCACCACCACGACCTGCAGCTTCAGCAAGGCCAGCAGCGGCTGCAGCGTGCGTGCAATCGGCCCCCAGCCCAGCAGCACCGCCGTCTGCCCGGCCAGGTCGCGTGGCAGCGTGCCGGCGATCAGCGGCGCCCAGCGCCGTTCACGCTGCGCCGCCATCAGCTGCGGCAGCCGCCGCGACAGCGCCAGCACACCGGCCAGCGCCGTCTGTGCCACGACCTCGGCGTTGGCACCCGACGAGGTGCTGACCATCACCCCCCGCGCCATCAGCTCGGCGTAGATCGGCCTGTCGACGCCGGCCGAGTGCGTCTGCACCCAGCGCAATGCCGGCGACCGGCGGAGCACGCGGTAACAGGCCTGCAGCTCGGGCAGCACCAACGCCTTCAACGACAGCCCGGTGATGTCGCGCGAGATGAACGCGGCGTCCACCGTCTGCGTATCGTCGTCGGCAATCTCCTCCAGCGCCAGCAGCTCGACCCCCGGCCCGATGGTGGCCGCCAGCGCGTCGCGGCAACGCGCCGACAGCAGCACACGCGGCGTTGAACTCATTCCGCCGTCGCACCCGACTCGCGCACCACCGCACGCCACTTCTCGAATTCACGCTGCGTGAACTGGCCGAACTGCTGCGGCGTGCCGCCGGCGGGGTCGGCACCTTCCTTGATCAACGCGGCTTCCATCGCCGGCACCGCGATGATCTCGTTGACCGCCTTGTTCAGCGTCGCCACCACTTCGGGCGGCAGGCCCTTGGGACCGAAGAAGCCGAACCACGAACCGGCCTCGAAACCGGCGTAGCCGCGTTCGGCGACGGTGGGCACCTCGGGCAGCGAACGTGAACGTTTGACGCTGCTCACGGCCACTGCGCGCAAAGCGCCGGCGTCGATGTGCTGCTTGACCGACGGGATCGTCGCGAACATGAACTGCACCCGCCCGGCGAGCAGATCGCGCAGCGCGTCGGCGCCCTTGTACGGCACATGCACGGCGTCGAAACCCGCGCGTTTGGCGAGGATGAAACACGACAGGTGCGACGAGGTGCCGATGCCGGTGGACGAGCAGTTCAGCTTCCCCGGGTTCGCTTTCGCGTAGGCGATGAACTCGTCGAAGGTCTTGGCCGGCACCGAAGGGTGCACAACCAGCACGTTCGGCACGTCGGCGATCTGCACGATGGGCACCAGGTCGGTCAGCGGGTTGTAGGCGAGCTTGGGGTACAGCGTCGGGTTCACCGCGATCGGCCCGACGGAATTGACGATCAGCGTGTAGCCGTCGGCGGGTGCACGCACCACCATCTCGGTGCCGGTGTTGCCACCGGCGCCGGGTTTGTTCTCGACAACGAAACTCTGCTTGAGCTTTTCACTGAGCTGCTGGCCGACGCTGCGCGCCAGGATGTCGGTGGTGCCGCCGGCCGAGAAGCCCACGACCACCTTCACCGGCTTGCTCGGCCAGCCCTGTGCCGAAGCGCCGCAGGTCCAGCACAGCAGCGCCGCCATGGCGCCGCGAACAAATGTCTTCATGGGGTCTCTTTCGTCTTGGTTGTCCACCCTCGACGCGCCAAACGTCTCGCGGTGTCGAACGGCCGCTGTCGGCCCGTTGCAGACATTCGCTCGAATGTGTCGTAGCGGGCCGAGGCCGCTGGGTACCGGGCTCCGCTCATGTCCCCCGGCCCGGCTTGCTGCGCAAGCCGGGCCTCCTCCTTTACTTCGCTGCGCCCGGTACCCAACGTCCTCGGCCTGCCACCCGCTTGGCTTGCCTGCCAGTGGTGCGCTTGCAGTGGTGCCTGAGCGGGCGATTGGGGTGCCCTGTGGAGCGAAGTAAAGGAGGAGCCTCAGCTTGCGCAGCAAGCTGGGGCGGGGGACATGAGCGCAACAGGGCACCCCGAGCGCACGCGATCGCCTCAGACCCAACGTCCGCAATGGGCCGCAAGCGGGCCAAGGCGTGCGAAGCGAGCGTGAAGGTTTCACTTCAGGTCTTGTAGGAAGGGTCCATCCGGTCCAGCTTGCGCAGCAACGCCGGCCATTCCATCAGGCCATAGGGCCGGCGTGTGCCGCGCTGGTAGTTGTTCCAGGTGGCTTCCAGCACCGGTTGCGGCACCTGCACGAAAGGTGAGTTGCAGGCCATCGCCGCCAGCTGTGAATGGCAGGCCAGTTCCAGCCGGTGCATCCAGTTGAAGGCTTCGCCGATGCTGCGGCCGACGACCAGCGCGCCATGGTTGCGCAGCATCACGGCTTCGCCCTGGCCCAGGTCGGCAAGCAGCGACGCCTGCTCGGCTTCGTCGAGCACCACGCCCTGGTAGTCGTGGTAGCCGATCTTGAGAAAACGCATCGCCGTCTGCGTGATGGGCAGCAGCCCGCATTCGAGCGCGCTCACCGCCATCGACGCCCAACTGTGGGTATGGATCACACACGCCACCTCGGGCCGCGCAGCGTGGATCGCGCTGTGGATGACGTAGCCGGCGCGGTTGATGCCGTAGTCGAGCGCGCCGAAGTCGGGCTTGGCGAGGATGTCGCCGGCGAAGTTCACCTTGATCAGGCTGCTCGCGGTGATCTCCTCGTACATCATGCCGTAGGCGTTGATGAGGAAGGCACCCGGCTCGCCCGGCACATGGGCCGAGACATGGTTGGCCATCATGTCGCTGAAGCCGTACAGGTCGACCAGCCGGTAGCAGGCCGCCAGGTCGATGCGGGCCTGCCATTCGGCGGGCGTGCAATGGGGTTGCATCGAAGAAATGTTCATCGTGTGATCTCCTTCTTCTTCATTCCGCACCGAGGCGCAGGTTCGTCGGCTGGCGCCGTTCGACAGCCCACTTGAGCAGCGCCGCGCTGCGGAAGATGCCATGGGCGAACTTGCCATAGGGCAAGGTTGCAAACAAGGCCATCACTGCCCCGAGGTGCAGGCACAGCAGCAGCGGTAAGGCCGGTGTGCTGCGCAGCAGCGGCAGCGCCAGGCCGCTGGCTGCCGTCAGGAACAGCAGCGCGATGAAACCCAGGTCCATGGGCTTCTGTGCCGCGTCACCATGCTGCGGGTCGCGGCGGCGGTTCAGGCGCCAGAGCCCGGCGCAGCCGATCATGAGGCCGATGCCGCCCGCAGTGCCCAGCAGCTTCGGCAGGCTGGTCCAACCGTACGGCGCCTGCCAGCCGAACGCGTAGTGGTAGAGCGTGGCGACGCTGGTGGCGGCGAAACACAGCAGGAAGCCGTAGAAGACGAGGTGGTGGAAGCGCCGCCGCGCCAGGGTCCAGGCGTCGTTGTCGTTGTTGCAACCTTCGCCATGGCCGCCGTCGAGGTATTTCAGCTGCAGCACGTTGTGCAAGGCTTCACCGACCGCTTCGCCGTTGGCCGCACCGGGCGACACTTCGCGCCAGAAGCGTGTGACGCCCAGGCCCAGCGCCAGCACCGCGAACACGAACACCGGCGCGAACAGGCTGACCATCAGCTTGTGCGGGAAGATGGCGTAGAAGCTGCCAACAGGCACGCCCCACAGCGCAGCCTGCGAAGCTGCAGCGAGCGCGAGGAACAGGGCCAGAGCCGCTGCGAGCGCCAGCGACAGCGTCAAGCCGTTGTGCCTGTACAGCGCGCCCAGCGCCGGCGGCCAGGCGTAGTCGGCATACGTCTTGCCGCGCACGGTGGCCATCGCCTGCGGCACGTTGACGGCGAACTCGTGCGGCGGCGCGTACTGGCAGGCATGCAAGCAGGCGCCGCAGTTGTGGCAGAGGTTGGCGAGGTAGTGGATGTCGGCGCTGGGAAATTCGAGCCGGCGTGTCATTGCCGGGAACACGGCACAGAAACCTTCGCAGTAGCGGCAGGCGTTGCAGATCTGCAGCACCCGTTCGACCTCGGCTTCGGCAATGAGCGCTTCAAGCTGCTGCACGCTGCACCTCCAGCGAGGCCGCCGCCGAGGCGCCCGCGATGCGCCCAAACACCGTGCCGATGCTCATGCCGACACCGGCGGTGTAGCCCTTGCCGAGCACGTTGCCGGCCATCACCTCGCCTGCGGCGAACAGGTTCGGACTAGGCCGGCCGCCGAAGTGCACCGCCGCGTGTTCGTCGACCTTGACACCGAGGTAGGTGAAGGTGACACCGGGCTTGAGCGTGTAGCCGTAGAACGGTGGTGTGTCGATCGGCCGCGCCCAATGGGTCTTCGCCGGCACCAGGCCTTCGGTATGGCAGTCGTCGAGCACCGCGTGGTCGAAGCTGCCGACGCGGCAAGCGGCGTTGTAGTCCGCCACCGTCTGCAGGAACGCCGCTTCAGGCACACCGAGCTGGCGCGCCAGGTCTTGCAGCGTCTCGGCCTTGGCACCTTTGAACACCGGCGGCATGAATCGGCCCACCGCCTTGGCGTCGATCACCGAATGCCCCACCTGCCCCGGCTGCAAGGCCACAAGGCGCCCCCAGATGGCATACCGTTTTGGCCAGAAATCTTCGCCTTCGTCGTAGAAGCGCTGGCCGTCGCGGTTGACCATGATGCCGAGGCTGACGCAGTCCACACGGGTGCAGATGCCGCCGTCGTACAGCGGCGCACGGGCGTCGATGGCGACCATGTGCGCCTGCGTCGGGTCGCCGATGCGGTCTGCGCCTTGTGCCAGCAGGTCTTTCAGCAGCACGCCCTGGTTGAAACGTGTGCCGCGCACCGCGAAGTTGTCGGCCGGCCATTCACCCCGTTCGTTTTCGCCCCAGGCTTCACGCAGCCAGTCGCGGTTCGACTCGAAACCGCCGCTGGCGACGACGCAGGCGCGCGCCGCGAAACGTTCGCTGCCGGCGTGGGCGGCGACAAAACGTGGGCCATCGAGTTCGAGCCGCTCGACCTTCACGCCATAACGCACCATCACCCCCAGCGCCTGGGCGCTGCGGTAATACGCATTCACCAGCGCCTTGCCGCCGCCCATGAAAAAAGCATTGGTGCGGCTCAGGTGCAACGTGCCCGACAGCGACGGCTGGAACTTCACGCCATGCTGCTTCATCCAGCTGCGGCAACGCGAACTTTCGCGGATGACCCGCCGCGCCAGAGCTTCGTCGGTGAGGCCACCGGTCACCTTCAGCAAGTCCTGCCAGAACTCTTCTTCCGGGTAGGCCCCGGTCAGCACGTCCTGCGGCGTGTCGTGCATGCAGCGCAGGTTGCGCGTGTGCATGCTGTTGCCACCGCGCCATTCGCGTGGCGCGGCTTCCAGCAGCAACACCGACGCGCCCGTTTCGCGTGCGGTGAGCGCGGCGCAGAGCGCCGCATTGCCGCCGCCGATGACCAGCAGGTCGAACACGGGTCCGTTCATGGGGCGCGACTGTAGGCCTGCAGCGCCGCGGCCGACAGCGGCAAACCGGCAAGAGGGCTTCACGCGGCGTGAACGCGCGGGCAATCACGAATACCTGCAGCCCGCACCCTCACCTGCGGTGGCACCGCTGGCCGCCTCCGCCGCAAACGCCTAAGCTGCAGCCCGGCGCTGTGCGTGGCGCCGGGGAGGCGACCATGTTCCTGCGCTGCTGCCGTGCCGCCGTGTCGGCGTTGTTCATCGTCACCCTCACCGGCGCCGCCATGGCTGCCGAGCAGCGGCCCCACACCGTAGCGCCGCCGGGGCCGGGCCAGGCCGAGCGCAGCAACCGGGTCTACCTCGTGCAACTGGCCGAAGACCCCGCCGTTGCGTACACGGGCGGCGTCCCCGGCCTCGCCGCCACCCGGCCCGCGGCCGGCCGCAAGATCGACCCCGAGGCAGCCCCGGTCGTGCGCTACATCGCACATCTGGCGGCGCGCCACGACACGGTGCTGCGTGGCGCCGGCGGCGGGCGCAAGGTCTACAGCTATGGCTACACCCTCAACGGCTTCGCTGCCGAGCTGACGCCGGCGCAGGCGCGGCGGCTGCAGCGCACTGCCGGTGTGGTGCGGGTCGAGAAGGACCGCAGCGAACGCTTGGCGACTTCGTTCACACCGGCCTTCCTGGGCCTGTCCGGTAGCACCGGTGTCTGGGCCCAGACCGGCGCCACGGGCGAGAACGTGGTCATCGGTGTGCTCGACTCTGGCATCTGGCCCGAACACGCCAGCTTCTCCGACAGCGGCGGTGGCTACGCGCCGCTGCCCGGCTGGCGCGGCCGCTGCGTCGCCGGCGAGGCTTTTGTGCCGGCGCTGTGCAACCAGAAGCTGATCGGTGCGCGCTACTTCAACGAAGCCTGGGGCGGCAATGCCGGCATCGACGCGCTGTTTCCCGACGAATTCAACTCGCCGCGCGACTACGACTCGCACGGCACCCACACCGCCTCGATCGCCGGCGGCAACGCCAACGTGCCCGTCACCGGCACGCTGAGCACGGCCGAAACCGTCGGCACCGCCATCAGCGGCATCGCGCCACGCGCGCGCATCGCCGTCTACAAGGTGTTCTGGGGCCGGAGCTCGTTCGCGTCCGACGTGGTGGCCGCGATCGACCGTGCCGTTGCCGACGGCGTCGACGTCATCAACTGGTCGGCCAACGGCTCGTGGTCCGGCTTCAACGACATCAGAACGGAAGCGTTCCGACAGGCCAGCGCGGCTGGCATCTTCGTCGCGGCGGCGGCTGGCAACGATGGGCCCGATCTGGCAACCGTCAGCAACATCGCACCCTGGCTCACCACCGTGGCCGCCAGCACCCATGCGCGCGAGGCACGTGGCTTGCTGACGCTGGGCAACGGCGCCGTCTTGAAGGGCCGCTCGGCACCAGCCATCTTGCCGGCGGCGCCGCTGGTCGACGCGCTGGCCGCCGGGTTGGCCGGCGCCGACCCGGTGCTGCTGGGCTGGTGCTTCGGCGCGACAGATGGCAGCGTGGTACTGGACCCGGCCCGGGTGGCGGGCAAGGTCGTTGTCTGCGAACGTGGCAGTTCCGACCGTGTCAACAAGAGCCTCGCAGTGCAGCAGGCTGGCGGCGTCGGCATGGTGCTGGTGAACAGCATCGTCGAGCTGGCCTATGCCGACCTGCATGCCGTGCCGACGGTGCATCTGTTCAGCGAAGACCGCGCCGCCGTGCAAGCCTACGCGGCCAGCCCGGGCGCGACCGCGGCGATCCGCGGCGAACTGGTGTTCGATGCCGCGGCGCCATACCTGGCTTACTTCTCGTCGCGCGGCCCGGTGGCCGCAGGCCATGGCGATCTGTTGAAGCCCGACCTCGCGGCGCCAGGCTACGAAGTGCTGGCCGGCGTGGCGCCATTCCAGGGCGACGGCGTTCTGTTCTACGTGCACAGCGGCACCTCGATGGCGGCGCCGCATGTCGCCGGCCTGGGGGCGCTGTTCAAGCAGCTGCATCCGAGCTGGTCGCCGATGGCCATCAAGTCGGCGCTGATGACGACGGCCACCGACCTGCTGGACAGCACCGGCGACGCCGAACGCCTCTACCGCCAAGGCGCCGGCCAGGTGCAGCCGCGGCAGGCGCTGAACCCCGGGCTCGTGTTCGACTCGGGCCCGGCCGACTGGCTGGCGTTCCTTTGCGGCGTCGGCGAAAGCACGGCGCCGGCCTGCCCGGCCCTGCGTGCCGACCCGAGCGACCTCAATGGCGCGTCCATCGCCATCGGCGACCTGGCCGGCACGCAAACGGTGAAGCGGCGGCTCAGCAACGTCAGCGGCAACCCGGCCACCTTCAGCGCCAGCCACAGCGGCCTGGCGGGCATCGACGTCGTCGTCAGCCCGCAGGCGCTGACGTTGGCCGCGGGGCAGACCGGCGAGGTCACGGTCCGCTTCACACGCGGCAGCGCCGCGCTCGGCACTTACGCCGGTGGCCAGCTGCGCTGGAGCGACGGTGTGCACCAGGCGCGTGTGCCGATGCTGGTGCGGCCGATCGCGCTGGCCGCGCCCACCGAGGTGATGGCCAGCTACGCGGTGCGCTTCGGCTACGACGGCGCCTTCAGCGCCAGCAGCCGCGGCCTGGTGGCGGCGACGCTGCGTGCCGGCACGGTCATCGACGACCCCAGCGACAGCACCTGCAGCCTGACGTCACCCAACGCCGTGCAGCTGCCGCTGACGGTGCCCGAAGGCACGAGCTACCTGCGGCTGGCGCTGTTCGACGCCGACGTGGTGGCGGGCACCGACATCGACCTCTGCCTGTTCCGCGGCAGCACGCAGGTGGGCATCAGCGCCGGCCCCACGGCGGCCGAGACCGTGAGCCTGGCGGCACCCGCGCCCGGCAGCTACACCGTGGTGTTGAACGGCTGGCACGTCGAGGGCAGCAGCCCCTTCGTGCTGCACAGCTGGCTGCTCGGCAAGGCCGCTGCCAACAACCTGGCCGTCGCCGCGCCAGCCGTCGCCCGCATCGGCCAGCCCGGCGCCGTGCGCATCAGCGCCAGCGGCCTGGTGCCGGGCCAGCGTTACCTGGGCTCGGTGGCCTATGGCGGCACGGCGGGGCTGCCCGCGCCCACCATCGTGCGTATCGACCCCTGATGCAGCGGCTTCAGCGCCGCCTGGCCGCCGCCACGAAGACGGCGCCGAACATCAGGTTCTGCAGCTCGAACTGCCCGACACGTTCGGCGAGCAGGCTCCAGGGCTGCTCCAGCCCCTGCAACGACGACACCGAGCGCCAGGCCGCGGCCCAGACGAACAGGTTGACCGGCAACGCCCACGGAGGCGCCCATTGCAGGCCGGTGGCGACGATACGCGCGCCGGGCTTCAGATGCCGCAGCACATGGTCCAGCGCCTCGGGCCGGCGCAGGATGTCGTGGGTGAAGTGGAGCAGCGCCGCGTCGGCCTTGCCGACGATCTTCGCCTCTTCGGCAGGCGCACACAGCAGGGTCACGCGATGATCCGCACGCTGCCTGGCCTGGGCGATCATCTCCGGGCATTGTTCGATGCCGATGACGCGGCCGCTGGCGCCGACAGCCTGCGTCAGCGGCGCCAGGCTGAGGCCGGTGCCGCAGCCGACATCGAGCACCGTCTCGCCGGGCTGCAGCGCCAGCCGCTCGATCGCGAGCCGGCGGATCGGCTCGAAGGCTGCCAGCTCCAGGTCGTAGGTGCCGGCGCGGTGCCGGTACTGCGCCAGCGCTGCGTCGCGGTCCGGGCCCGTGGGCGACATCACCGCACCTCATGCGCAGCGCGCGCCCAACGCGCCGCCGTGTCGAGCATGGCGTCCAGCGTCTGCGCGTCGGTGCGGCCGCTGCGGGCTCGCACGTGGAATGCATGGTCGGCGTCGTCGAACAGCGCCAGCGTCGCGCGTTCGCCCAGGCGCTGCAGCAGCGGCTGCAGCAGATCCAGCGCCGCCAGTTCGTCGCGTGTGCCCTGCAGGAAGAGCATCGGGCACAGCACCTCGGACAGGTGCTTCGCACGTTCGTCGGAAGGTTTGCCGGCCGGGTGCAGCGGGAAGCCGACGAACACCAGGCCACAAACACCCGGCAGCGGCGCCAACGCCTGTGCCTGCGACGTCATGCGGCCGCCGAACGACTTGCCGCCGGCGAACAGTGGCAACCCGGGCAGCCGCAACGCGGCTTCGGCCACCGCGGCGCGCACGGCGGCATGCGCCAGCTTCGGCACATCGGGCCGCTTCGAACCTTGCTCCATGAAGGGGAACTGGTAGCGCAAGGTCGCGATGCCGCGCTCGGCCAGGCCGTTTGCGAAAGCCGCCATGAAGGTGTGCTCCATGCCGGCCCCGGCACCATGCCCGAACACGTAGCCGGCCCAGGCCGCTTCAGGCACACGCAGCAGCGCCGACACCGAGATGTCGGCGTCGATAACGATGCGCAGGCGCTGGGTCGACGGGTGTTCCATGGGCGAGCCCGCAGCATGACAGCGTCGCGTGAACCCCACAAATCCACGTTCTGCGGGCGGGTTCCCGGCCATCGGCGGCCCTGCTGTGCTGCTCCATGCGCCGCACGGGGCTACCATGGACCCCCCGCTTCTGCGCCGCCGCCCACTGCACGACGGGCCGCGCGCACTCCGCACAGTGAGGTTGGCAATGGCAGCTCGTTCGATCGCTTCCTTGACCTTGAGCTTCGGCCTGGTGTCGATTCCCGTGAAGCTGTACTCCGCGACCGAGTCGTCGAGCGCGGTCAAGTTCAACATGCTGGCCAAGGACGGCTCGCGCCTGAAGCAGCAGTACGTGTCCGAGAAAGACCAGACCGTGGTCGCGCGCGCCGACATGGTGAAGGGCTACGAGTTCGAGAAAGACCGCTTCGTGCTGTTCTCGCCCGACGAGCTGAAGGCGCTGGAAGAAGCCAGCAGCCCGGCGATCGAGATCATGGCCTTCATCCCCGAGCAGTCGGTCGACCCGCTGTTCTACGACAAGGCCTACCTGATCGCGCCCGACAAACGCGGCGGCAAGCCCTACGCGCTGCTGGCCGAAGCCATGCGCAAGAGCGGCCGCTGCGCGCTGGCCAAGTGGGCCTGGAAGAGCAAGCAGTACGTCGTGCAGGTGCGGCCGGTGGAAGACGGCCTGGTGCTGCAGCAATTGCTGTACGCCGACGAAGTGCGTTCGCTGAAGGACCTGGGCATCGAGAAAGTGGCGGTGACCACAGGCGAACTGCAACTCGCGCTGCAGCTCATCGACCAGATCTCGCAAGACGCCTACGACCCCACGCAGTACGTCGACGAAGAGCGCAAGCGCATCCTCGCCGCCATCGACGAGAAGATCGCCGGCAAGGAAGTGGTGGCCTCGGCCCACGACGAAGCGCCGAGCACGGCGCAGGTCATCGACCTGATGGAAGCGCTGCGCGCCAGCCTGGGCAAGAAGGCCGCGACAGCCAAGCCCGTCGTCCTGGAGCAGGCGCCCGCCGAGGAACCCAAGGAACGCAAGGGCGCCAAACGCGCCGCGGCACCTAAGAAGGTCGAAGAAGCCGCTGAAGCGCCCGCCCCGGCACGCCGCGCCCGGAAGTGACGCGCAGCGACGACGACAGCGCCTCGACATTCACCCTGCGCCGCGTTCAGGCGATGCTGGGCCTGTCGCGCACCATCGTCGCCGGGTTGATCGCCGAAGGTTTTGTCACGCCGACACGTGGCCCACACAACGCCTGGCGCTTCACGTTCCAGGACCTGATGCTGCTGCGCACGGCGCATGCATTGCAGGCGTCGAAGATCCCGCCGCGCAAGATCCTGCGTTCGCTGGCGCGCCTGAAAGCCACGCTGCCGCAGGAGCTGCCGCTGACCGGCCTGCGCATCACCGCCATCGGCGCCGATGTTGCGGTGCGCGACCGCGATGGCCGCTGGCAGGCCGACAGCGGCCAGCTGCTGATGGACTTCGACGTGGCGCCCGTAGCCGGCAGCGTGGCCTTCCTGGCGCGCGACACCGCGCCTTCCGCGTCATCCGCCCCGCCCGGCGCGCCGGCCTGGTTCGACCGCGGCCTGGCGCTGGAAGCCACCGACCCGGCCGCGGCCGAGGCCGCGTACCGGCAGGCGCTGACGCTCGCACCTGATCTCGAAGAGGCCTGGCTGAACCTGGGTGCGATGCTCAGCGACGCGGGCCGTTTTGCCGAGCTGGCCGCACTGTCCGATGACGCCATCAAACACTGCCCGGCATCGCCGCTGATCCACTTCAACCACGGCGTCGCGCTCGACCACCTGGAGCGCCTGCCCGAGGCGGTGGCCAGCTACGAACAGAGCCTGGCGCTGGACCCGACGCTGGCCGACGCGCACTACAACCTGGGCCGGCTGCGCGAACAGCTCGGCGACAAACACGGCGCCTTGCGCCACTTCAGCGCCTACCGCAGGCTGCAGCGATAAGGCCCGGGCATGGCCGAGAAGCCGCAGCAAGACCCGCTGGCACGCTACTGGTCCAAGCGCAACTTCGCGCTGACCAGCGAGCCGCGGGGCGGCGTTGCGGCATCGGGGAACCAACTCGCGTTCGTGGTGCAGAAGCACCACGCGAGCCGGCTGCACTACGACTTCCGGCTCGAACTCGACGGCGTGATGCTGTCGTGGGCGGTGCCCAAGGGGCCGAGCTACGACCCCAAGGACATGCGCATGGCGATCCATGTCGAGGACCATCCGCTGTCATACAACAGCTTCGAAGGCACGATCCCGCCGAAGCAGTACGGCGCCGGCACGGTCATCGTCTGGGACAACGGCATCTGGGAGCCCGCGGTCGACCCGCACCAGGGGCTGAAGGACGGCAAGCTGGTGTTCGCGCTGCACGGCCACAAGCTGATCGGGCTGTGGGAACTGGTGCGTATCGCCAAGGCCGGCGACAAGCAGGAGGCCTGGCTGCTGTTCAAGAAGCGCGACAAACACGCCAAGCCGCGCACCGCGTACGACGTGGTCAGCGCGCTGCCCGACAGCGTGATCGCCAAGCCGCTGAAGGCGCCGCCAGCCGGCACTGCGGGCCCGACAGGCGCGGTGAAGGCGTCGATGCCCGCGACGCTGCCGCCGCAGCTCGCCAGCCTGGCCAGCGCCGCGCCGACCTCGGGCGCCTGGAGCTGGGAGATCAAGCTCGACGGCTACCGGCTGATGGCGCGCATCGAAGACGGCCAGCCGCGCTTGATCACACGCGGCGGCCACGACTGGTCGGCCAAGATGCCGGGGCTGGTGGCTGCGCTGCGGGGCCTGAAGCTGAAGAGCGCCTGGCTCGATGGCGAGATCGTCGTGATGGGCAAGAACGGCACACCCGAGTTCAACGCGCTGCAGAACGCGTTCGATCGCTCGCGCACCGAGGCCATCGACTACTTCCTCTTCGACCTGCCCTACTTCGAAGGCCACGACCTGCGCGCCGTGCCGCTCGTGCAACGGCGGCAGCTGCTGAAGCAGTTGCTCGACGAACACCCACACGAGCACCTGCGTTTCAGCGCCGACTTCGACGCCGACGCCGCATCCATCCTCGAATCCGCACGGCGCATGGGGCTCGAAGGTGTGATCGCCAAGCGCAAGGACGCGCCCTACGAATCGCGCCGCACAGAGACCTGGCTGAAGCTGAAAAACAAGCTGCGGCAGGAGTTCGTCGTCGCCGGCTACACCGACCGTTCCAGCGGCGAGGCCGAGATCGGCAGCCTGCTGCTGGGCGTGCACGACGACAGTGGCCAGCTCGTCTACGTCGGCAACGTCGGCACCGGCTGGAACGCGGCCACCGCTGCGAAGCTGAAGACACAGCTGAAGAAGATCGAGCTCGCGGCATCGCCCTTCGGCGCCCAGCCGCTGCACCAGCACCGCTGGGCCGTGCGCGACCCGGCCGCGCAGCACTTCGTGAAGCCGACGCAGGTGGCCGAGGTCGAGTTCTCGGACTGGACCCCCGACAGCCAGATCCGGCACGCCAAATACCTGGGCCTGCGCATCGACAAGGACGCCAAGGCCGTGAAGCGCGAAAGCGCAGTGATGCCCGAGGGCCCGGCGCTCGTGAAAGCGGGCAGCAGCATCGTCGGCGGCGTCAAGGTCAGCCACCCTGAACGCATCATCGACGCCAGCACCGGCATCACCAAGCTTGAGCTGGTGCGTTACTACGAGTCGGTGGCCGACTGGATGCTGCCGCACCTGAAGGGCCGGCCGTGTTCGCTGGTGCGCGGGCCCACCGGCGTCGGCGGCGAGCTGTTCTTCCAGAAGCACATCGAATCGCTGCAGATCACCGGCATCAAGGAACTCGACGCCGCGCTGTGGCCCGGGCACGCCCCGCTGCTGGAAGTGCCGACGGCGAAGGCGCTGGTCGCCGCCGCGCAGATGAACGTGATCGAGTTCCACACCTGGAACGCGCTGGTGAAGAAGATCGACCAGCCCGACCGCGTGGTCTTCGACCTCGACCCCGGCGAAGGCGAACGCTGGGAACGTGTGCAGGAAGCCGCGACGCTGGTGCGCGGCATGCTGCAGGAACTGGGGCTGCAGAGCTGGCTGAAGACCAGCGGCGGCAAGGGCCTGCACGTGGTCGTACCGCTGACGCCGCGTGACGACTGGGACACCGTGAAGGCCTTCGCGCAGGCCGTGGTGCAGCACCTGGCGCAGGTCATCCCGCAGCGCTTCACGGCCAAGATGGGCGCGGCCAACCGCGTCGGCAAACTCTTCGTCGACTACCTCCGCAACAACCACGGCGCGACGACGGCGGCGGCGTACTCGGCACGTTCACGGCCCGGGCTCGGCGTCTCGATGCCGATCGCCTGGGACGACCTGGCTGCGCTGAAACGCAGCGACCAGTGGACCGTGCGCACGGCGCGCGAGCACCTGTCGTTCCAGACCGTCGACCCGTGGCTGGACTACTGGCGCTGCAGGCAGACGCTGACGGCCGGCTTCAAGACGCTGGGCCTGACGCCGCTGAACCTGACACCACCGAAGCCAGCAAAGCCGCCGCGTAGCCGGGCGCCGTCGGCTCGTGCATGAAGTACACGTGCACCTGCTGCCACTGCGTGGCCGCCAGTCGTTCGGCCCAGGCCACCAGGTCGGCGTCGCTGTAGTTCTCCAGCCGCAGCCGCACGTAACCCCAGGGCGCCGTCTCCACCAGCGGCGGCGGCGTGCTGTCTTCGCGTTCTGACAGGCACAGCGACGCACCGGCGGTCTTCAGCAGCGCGTAGACATCGTCATCGAACCAGCTGTCGTGGCGGAACTCGAATGCCGCCAGGTGGCTTTCGGGCAGCAGTTGCAGAAAACCCTGCAGCCGCGCCGTGTCCTTCTTCAGGAACGGCGGCAGCTGGAACAGCACCGGCCCGCGTTTGGCGCCCAAAGCGCCCAGATTCTTGTACAGATAGGCCACCGGAGCGGCCGCCGCGTCGGCCGCCAGCCGGGCGTCGTGCGTGATGCGCTTGGACGCCTTGATCGCGAAGCGGAAGGCCTCGGGTGTGGCCGACGCCCAGCGCTCCAGCACCTCAACCTTGGGCATCTGGTAGAAGGTGTTGTTGATCTCCACCGAGGGCAGGCGCTCGGCGTACCAGGCGAGCATGGCCTCGGGCTGCATCTTCTCGGGATAGAAGTTGCCCTTCCATTCCTTGAAGGCGTAGCCGCTGGCGCCGGCCCAGAGCTGGAACGGTCGCATTCCGTGCTTCAAGCCGGCGCGGCGCCCTGCGTGCCGGTGTACAGCGCGTACAGCGACTGGCTGGCCGCCATGAAGAGCCGGTTGCGCTTGGGCCCGCCGAAACAGACGTTGCCGCAGATCTCGGGCAGCCGGATGCGCCCGATCAGCTGGCCCTGCGGCGACCAGACGGTGACACCGCTGTAGCCGACGGCGCGGCCGGCGTTGCTGGAACACCAGAGGTTGCCGTCGACATCGGCACGCACGCCGTCGGGCCCGCACTTGACGCCGTCGATCATGAAATTGCTGAACAGCTTGCCGTTGGACAGCTTGTTGTCCTGACCGACATCGAACACGAACATCTCGCCCTTGCCGCCCGGGCCGGTGTCGCCGGGGCCCTGGCCGGTGCAAGCGACGTACAGCTTCTTGAAGTCGGGCGAGAAACACAGCCCGTTCGGGTCGGGCGTCTGGTCTTCGCCCAGCACCTGCGTGATGGCGCCGCTCTTGTCGACGCGGTACACGGCCGTCGGCAGCTCGCGCTTGTAGCTGCCGAATTCCGGCGGCTGGCCGAGCCGCGGATTCAGCCGCCCGGCCTTGTTCGCCGGGCCGCCCGCGGCGTCTACGGTACCCTCGTACAGCTGCGCGCCGTAAGGCGGGTCGGTGAACCAGTAGCTGCCGTCAGGATGCGAGACGACATCGTTGGGCGAATTCAGGCGCTTGCCGTTGAACATGGACGCGATGATGGTGGCCGAGCCGTCGAGCTCGTAGCGCACCACACGGCGCGTCAGGTGTTCGCACGACAACTGCCGACCGGCGTAGTCGAAGGTGTTGCCGTTGCTGTTGTTCGACGGCGCGCGGAAGACGCTGACATGGCCGTCGTCTTCCAGGTAGCGCAGCTGGCGGTTGTTCGGGATGTCGCTCCAGACCAGGAAACGCCCGACCGAATTCCAGGCCGGCCCTTCCGACCACAGCGCACCGGTCCACAGCCGCTGGATCGGCGCGTTGGGCTGGCGCAGGCCGTCGAAGGCCGGCTGGATGGTCAGCACATCGGGGTCGGTGAAATATGTCGTCGGCGCGCCGTTGGCGCTGAAGTCGCGCGGCGGGCTGGTGACGGTGCTGGGTGGCGCTACCGGCTGGGCCTGGGCCAGCCGGGGCGCGAGCACCGCCGCGCCCAGGGCCACGCCCATGTTGCGCAACAGGTCGCGCCGTTCGATGGAACTTCCGGATGACGGACCAGACGCTTGCAGCACCATGTCTCACTCCTCGGTTGTTGTCGAATGGAAGCACGTCTTGGCGTGCCCGCGGCATGCTACGCGCGCCGCCCGCGCAGCAGGTGCCCGCACTAACCCGTATAGGAAACCATGTGTGTCGCCGCACCGACGCCGCACGGCGCGGGCGCATGATCACGCCCCCGGACCGGCGCCGGCCGGCCACAAGCCGCCGCCCTCCCCTTCGTTGTCGAAAGGTCTGCGCGATGAAAGCCCTGCACCACGTTCGCCGCCTGCTCGCCGCCGGCGCCCTGATGATGGCCGGGGCCGCGCTGGCCGCCGTCGAACTGGCCCCGGTGGTGCCCAGCGGCCTGGCCAGCCCGGTCTTCGTCGGCCATGCCGGTGACGGCACGGGGCGCTTGTTCATCGAACAGCAGGGTGGCCTGATCCGCGTGCTGCAGCCGGGTGCTTCGGTGCCGACGACCTTTCTCGACCTCAGCGCCAAGATCAGCGGCGGTGGCGAGCGCGGCACGCTGGGCCTGGCCTTCCACCCGCAGTACGCCGCCAACGGCCGCTTCTTCGTTTTCTACACCCGGGCCGGCGACGGCGCGCTGGTGATCTCCAGGTTCCAGGTCAGCGCCAACCCGAACCTGGCCGACCCGGCCGAGACCGTGCTGCTGACCATCCCGCACCCGACCAACAGCAACCACAACGGCGGCATGCTGGCCTTCGGCCCCGACGGCAAGCTCTACATCGGCGTCGGCGACGGCGGCGGCGGCAACGACCCGCCGAACAACGCGCAGAACATCGAGGTGCTGCTGGGCAAGATCCTGCGCATCGACGTCGACGTGCCCGACCTGGTGGCCGGCACGGCGTATTCGTCGCCCGCAGACAACCCGTATGTCGGCGTGCCGGGCCGCGACGAGATCTTCTCGATCGGCTGGCGCAACCCGTGGCGCTTCAGCTTCGACCGCAGCACCGGCCAGCAATGGGTGGCCGATGTCGGCCAGGGTGCTCGCGAAGAGGTCGACACGCCCATCCTGAAGGGCGGCAACTACGGCTGGCGGGTCTACGAAGGCACGGCCTGCACGGGGCTCGACCCGACGCTGTGCATCCCCGCCAACTACGTGGCGCCGCTCTTCGACTACAGCCACAGCGGCGGCCGCTGCTCCATCACGGGCGGTTATGTCTACCGCGGCACGCTGGGCACGTTGCCGCTGGGCACCTATGTCTACGCCGACTATTGCACCGGCGAACTCTTCGCCTGGAACGGCTCGACGCAGGCCGTGCTGCTGGACACCGCGCTGAACATCTCGTCGATCGGCGAAGACGAACGGGGCGAGCTCTACGTCGTCGGACTCGGCGGCTCGGTGAGCCGCATCGTCAACCCGGCGCCCTGCACTTTCGGCATCACGCCGCCCAGCCGCAGCCATTCCGCGGCCAGCGGCTCGGGCACGGTCGCCGTCACGGCAGGCACCGGCTGCGGCTGGACCGCAGCGGCCAATGCAGCCTGGCTGCACGTGACCTCGGGCGCCAGCGGCAGCGGCAACGGCAGCGTGGTCTACGGCGTCGACGCCAACACCACGGCGCAGCCGCGCAGCGGCACGTTGACGATCGCGGACAAGACCTTCACGGTCGACCAGAGCGCGGCAGTGGCCTGCACCTTCGCCATCACGCCCAAGCGCGCCTCCTACGGCGCGGGCGGCGGTGGCGGCAGCGTGGCGGTGCTGACCCAGGCCGGCTGCGCCTGGACCGGCGTGAGCAACGTCGCGTGGATCACGGTCAGCGGTGGCGGCGGCAGCGGCGCCGGCACGCTGACCTACAGCGTGGCGCCGTACGGCGGGCCGCTCAGAAGGCGCGTCGGCACGCTGACGATCGCCGGCAAGACCTTCACGGTGACGCAGACGCGGACCGGGGTGGCGGAACTGCCGCGCGATTGAGGCGATGGGTTTGCCGCGGGCGCGGGGACGCGCACGCGGCTTCGGCCTGGGCAACTGTCGCCCCTGCCGCCAAACACTGCACGGCCCGGCCGCGGCGTGCCCGTTCCTGGGCTCAAGAACGCATTCGCGCCGCCGAAAAAAAAGATGTTCGTATGGTGGGGTTGTAGCCCGCGCCAGCTACCAGTTTTTCGTGGTCGCCGCGTCGCTGCTGCGAAGCCGTCAGGCGCGACCGGAGTTCAGTGATGAGTGCGCGACCCCAAATCCCGAGCCTGTGGCTCAGCGGGCCCAAGCCGGGCGACGCACCCCTGTTCGGCGACCTCGGCGGCCCAGGCGACGGAACGCTGCACGCGGCCATGCAGTTGCAAAGCTTCGCGCTGCCTGAACTGCTGGACATGGCTTTGCAGCTGGCGCAGGCGCTGGGCCGGCTGCACGGCCAGGGCGCCTCGCACCTGCAGGTCCATCCGAGCCACATCTTGCTGGCCGACACGTTGCCGCAGGCGCAGCAGCAGGCCCTGTTGCTGGGCAGCAGCCTGACCGTCACGTTGGTCCAGCCGCGGCCGGACGCCGCCCCGCACCGTGAGAGCCACGGCGAACTGGCCTACCTGGCCCCCGAACAGACCGGGCGCACTGGCCGCCCGGTGGACCAGCGCGCTGACCTGTACGGGCTGGGTGCCACCTTGTACCGACTGATCACCGGCCAGCCTCCGTTCGAGAACGCCGACCCGCTGCAGCTGCTGCACAACGTGCTCGCTCAGCGGCCCCTGCCGCCGCTGGCGCTGGCACCGGGCGTGCCGCAGCCGCTGTCGGACATCGTGATGCGCCTGCTCGAAAAGGAACCCGAGCGGCGCTACCAGAGCGCCGAGGGCCTGGCGCACGACCTGCTCTTGCTGCGCCAGCGGCTGGAGGCTGCCAAGCCGGGCGAAGCTGTCGCGTTCGAGCTGGGCGGGCACGACTTCGCGGCGCGCCTGTCGGCGCCGGCGCGGCTGATCGGCCGCGAGACCGAGCTGGCGGCCTTGCAAGCCGCCTTTGCACAAAGCGCGCGCGGCAGCGCTCGCGCGGCGCTGATCGCCGGCGCACCGGGTGTCGGCAAGTCGACGCTGATCAACGCGCTGCGGCCGCTCGTCAGCGCACAGCGCGGCTGGTTCGTGAGCGGCAAGTTCGACCAGTACCGCCAGGACAGATCGACCGACGCCGTGCACCAGGTGTTCCGCGCCCTCGGCCGGCTGCTGCTGGCCGAGCCCGAAGCCGAGCTGGCGCCGCTGCGCCAGCGCATGCTTGACGCGCTGGGCTCCAACGCCGGGATCATCGCCGCGTCACAGCCCGAAATCGCGTTGCTGCTTGGCGTGGCGCCTGAACCCGCCGGCGACGACCCGGTCATCGCCAGCCGGCGCAAGGTGCGCGCGGCGGCCGACCTGATCTGCGCCATCGCGTCGCCGACGCGGCCGTTGGTGGTGGTGCTCGACGACCTGCAATGGGCCGCGCCGACGCCGCTGGCCTGGCTCGATACCGTGCTGGCCGAGGGGCGCGCAAAAGGCCTGTTGCTGGTCTGCGCCTACCGCGAATCGGAGATCGACGCGGCCCATCCGCTGACAGCGATGCAGGCGCGCTGGCACGGCCAGACGGCCGCGCCGCTGCGGCTGGTGCTGGACAACCTGGGCACCGACGAGCTGGCTGCGCTGGTCGGCGACATGCTGCGCCTGGCAGCGCCCGAAGCGGCCGCACTCACGGCGCTGCTGGCGCCGCACTGCGGCGGCAACCCGTTCGACACCGTCGAGCTGGTCAATGCCTTGCGTGACGACGGCGCACTGAAACACGGCGCAGGAGGCTGGTCCTGGGACGCAGCGGCGATGCGCCGCCACGTCGCCCGCGGCGGCGTGATCGACCTGCTGCACACACGCCTGCGCAAGCTGCCGCTGCGCAGCCTGCGCCTGTTGAGCCTGATGGCCTGCCTGGGCGGCGAGGTTCAACCGGCGCTGCTGCAGGCCGCGGCCGGCCTGGCGCCGGGCGCACTCGACGACCACCTGGCGCCGGCGCTGGACGACGGCCTGGTGCTGACCGGGCAGGCCGGCGATGGCGCCGTTCGTTTCCGCCACGACCGCGTCCAGCAGGCCGCCTACGCCTGCATCACGGCGCCGTCGCGGCGCCGCCTGCACCTGGTACTGGCGCGCCGGCTGGACGCGTCGGCGGCGTTCGCCGACTTTGCCGCCGAGCAGTATTTGCCGGCGCTGGCTGCTTTGCGCGGCGCCGACGAACGCCGGCGTGCGGCGCGGCGCTTCCTGACCGCCGCGGCCGGGCTGCGGGTGATCAACATGCCGCTGGCCGAGCGCCTGCTGGCTGCCGGATCGAGCCTGCTCGACGCTGCCGACGGCGCCCTGCAGGCCACGGTGCAGATCGACCACCATGCGGCGCTGTACAGCCTGGGCCGGCTCGACGAGGCCGACCTGGCCTACCGGCGCATCGAAGCCGGCGCGACCCCGCTGCTGCAGCGCATCGATCCGGCCTGCGTGCAGATCAGCTCGCTGAGCAACCGCGGCCGGCAGCAGGAAGCCGCGGCGCTGGGCCTGCGGCTGCTCGGCGAGCTGGGCTTCACGGCCCCGGCGGCGATGTCGGCCGCCGACGTGGTGCGCGCGCACGACGAACTGGCGGCGGTGGCGGACGACGACCGACACCGCGCGTCGGCCAGCTTGCCGGCGGTGCTGGGTGCCGGCAAGTTGATGAACCGGATGATGCCGGCGCTGCACCGCTGCGACCTGGTGGCGATGACCGGGCTCGTCACCGAGGCGATGCGCCTGTGGGTGCGGCACGGACCGTGTGCCGAACTGGTGGGCCCGGTGGCCCACACGTACCACGTGCTCGGCGCCACGCCCGCGGACTATCGGCGCGGCTCAGAGACGCTGCGCCACGTGCTGACCGTCAGCGAGGCGCGCGGATTCGAGCCCGCCGCTTCGCAGGCCCGTTTTCTGTCCGGTCTGGCCGGCCACTGGTTCGAGCCGCTCGAAGACACCCTGCCAAGCCTGCGGCGGGCACGCGAAGGCCTGCTGCACGGCGGTGATCTGCAGAACGCCTCGTTCGCGTACATGCCGCTGATGACGGCCCTGCTCGACTGCGCACCGACCCTGGGCCATTTCAGCGCCGACGTCGAGGCTGCGCTGGCCTTCAGCGAGCGCATCGGCAACCGCGTCGCCAGCAACACCTTCACCGGCCTGCGGCATCTGGTGGCCACGCTGCGCGCCGAACCCGGCGCGCCCGATCAGCTGACGCAGTGGTTCGCCAACGTACCGACCACCGATGTGCTGCAGAACGCGCGCGGCCTGGCCGTGTGCGCGCTGGCAGCGACGCTGTTCGGCGATACCGCGGCGCAGCGCGAATACACCGAGCGGGCCATCGCCGCGCGCCACCCGCACCACTTCTACGGCTTCGCGCAGGTCAAGCTGCTGAGCGGCCTGGCCTTGGCCGAGCAGGTGCGCAGCGGGCCTGCGGGCAGCGCGCGGCTGGCCGAGTTCGACGAGTGCCGCAACTGGATGGCCGAACGCGCGGCCGACGCGCCGGCCAACTTCGGCCACCTGCTGGCCTGGCTGGACGCCGAACGCGCGTGGGCCACCGGCGACCTCTGGGCGGCGACCCGCGGCTTCGAAACCGCCCTGCGCGAAGCGGCAGGGCGCCAGCGGCCCTGGCACGCGGCGCTGATCACCGAACGCGCGGCCCGTTTTCATCTCGCCCACGGCGTTGAACACGCCGGCCGGGCACTGATGACAGAAGCCAGGCGCCGCTTCGATGCCTGGGGCGCCAGCGCCAAGGTGCACCAACTCGACGAGCAGTATCCTTTTCTGCAGCCGCACGCCGACGAAGCGCGGCGCGGCGGGGCAGCGGTCTGCGCCGGCCCGGCCGACGCGATCGACATGCTGGCCATCGTTCGTGCGTCGCAGGCGCTGGCCTCGGAAACCAGCCTGGCGCAGCTGCAGGCCCGAGTCATCGAACTGCTCGGCGGGATGACCGGTGCGACCAGTGTGCGGGTGCTGCTGTGGCGCGACCAACAATGGCACGACCCGGCTGCCGGCGGCGGCGCGCTGCCGCTGTCGGTGCTGCGTTATGTCGAGCGCACCCGCGCGCCGCTGGTTGTGGACGACGCGGTGCGCGACGACCGCTTCGCCGCCGATCCCAGCCTGCGCGGCGCCCGTTCGCTGCTGGCGGTGCCGATCCTGCACCAGGGCGAGCTGAGCGCGCTGCTGCTGCTGGAGAACCGCTCGACCTACGCCGCCTTCGCCGCCGAACGGCTGGACGCGGTGATGCTGATCACCGGCCAGCTTGCGGTGTCGCTGGCCAACGTGCAGCTGTACGAAAGCCTGGAGCAGCGGGTGCAGGAACGCACGCGCGAACTGCAGCAGGCGCAGAGCCAGTTGCTGGGCGCCGCGCGCCTGGCCGGCATGGCCGAGATCGCCACCAACGTGCTGCACAACGTGGGCAATGTGCTCAACAGCGTCAACGTCTCGGCCGACCTGGTCGGCGCGCAGCTGCGCGACTCCAAGCTGCCCGGGCTGGCACGCGCGCTGGACCTGCTCGACGAACACGCGGCCGACCTGGGCGCTTTTGTCACGCTCGACCCGCGCGGCAAACTCCTGCCGGGCTATCTGCGCCAGCTGGCCAAGACACTGCAAGGCGAACGGACCACGATGGCCGAAGAGCTGGACGTGCTCGTCAAGAGCGTCGGCCACATCAAGGACATCGTCGCCACCCAGCAGTCGTATGCCGGCAGCGGGCGCGTCGTCGAAACCCTGCACTTCAGCGAACTGCTGGACGACGCGCTGCGCATGAATGCCGGCGCGCTGACCCGCCACAAGGTGGAAGTGACCCAGCAGATCGACGACATGCCGGCATTGCCGCTGGACCGCCACCGTCTGCTGCAGATCCTGGTCAACCTGATCAGCAACGCCAAACACGCCACCGCCGCCACACCCGACCGCGCCGCGTGCATCAGGCTGGGTGCCACGCTGGTGACGGCGGCCGCCGGACGCGTCTTGCGCATCACCGTGGCCGACAACGGCGAGGGCATCGCGCCGGAGAACCTGACGCGTGTCTTCGCCCATGGCTTCACCACACGCAAAAGCGGCCACGGCTTCGGCCTGCACAGCTGCGTGCTGGCGGCGCAGGAGATGGGCGGCACGCTCGGCGCGCACAGCCCCGGCTGCAACCAAGGCGCCAGCTTCGTGCTCGAAATACCGATCGATACGCCCGAACAGGTCCGGACTCAGCCATGAGCGCCCGACCCCAGATACCGAGTGAGCCCGAGCGCGCCGCAGCGCCGCCGCCGCCCTGCAGCGAACGGCAACTGCTCGAACGGCTGGCCGGCGTGGCGGGCGTGCCGCAGCTCGCCGCCATGCCCGGCGGCGCGCAGCCGGCCGAAGCGATCGTCGTCGAAGACCTCGGCGGCGTATCGCTGCGCGACGCGCTGCAGGCGCAGCCCCTGGCCCTGCCGGTCGTGCTGGGCATCGCACTGCAACTCGCCCGCGTCCTGGGTGACGTTCACCGGCGCGGGGTTTTGCATCGCGACATCAACCCGGGCAACGTCGTGCTCGCGGGCCCGTCGGCGCAAACCACGCTGGTGGGCTTCGGCCGGGCCGCCACCGTCGCCGGTCATCAAGCCGGCGAGCAGCAGCGCCACGGCGCCGGCTCGCTGGCCTACCTGGCCCCCGAACAGACCGGGCGCACCGGCCGCCCGGTGGACCAGCGCGCCGACCTGTACGGCCTGGGCGCCACGCTGTACGAGATGGTCACCGGCCGTGTGCCGTTCGAGCACGGCGACCCGCTGCAATTGATCCACAAGGTGCTGGCCCAGTTGCCGGCAGCGCCCATCGAACTGGCGCCGCAGACGCCACTGGCGTTGTCGAACATCGTGATGCGCTTGCTCGAAAAAGAGCCCGATCGGCGCTACCAGGGCGCCGACGGGCTGGCGCACGACCTGGCCCTGCTGCGCGAGCGGCTGGCCACAGGCGTTGGCGCGGCCTTTGCGCTCGGCGAGCACGACTTCGCGGCGCGCCTGTCGCCGCCGGCGCGCCCGATCGGCCGCGAGACCGAACTCGCCGCGTTGAAGGGCGCGTTCGCCGACGTGCTGCGGGGCCACAGCCGCGGTGTGCTTATCGCCGGTGCACCCGGCGTCGGCAAGACGACGCTGATCAACGAACTGCGGCCGCTGGTGAACGCCCAGCAGGGCCGGTTCGTGGCCGGCAAGTTCGACCAGTACCGGCGCGACCAGGCGACCGACGGGGTGTACCAGGCCCTGCGCGCACTCGGCCGGCTGCTGCTGGCCGAACCCGAGGCCGAACTGGCGCGGCTGCGCTCGAAGATGCTGCGCGAGCTGGGCCCGAACGCCGCCCTGGCGACGAACAAGCCCGAGTTCGCGCTGCTGCTGGGCATGGCCCCGCCGCCCACGACCGACACCGACGAAGACCCGGTCAAGGCTCAACAGCGCCGCGTGCGCAACGCCCTGGAACTGCTGCGCTGCATTGCCTGCCCCGAACGGCCGGTGGTGCTGATGCTCGATGACCTGCAATGGGCCAGCGCCGTGCCGCTGGCCTTCGTCGACGCCGTCCTGACCGACGCTGACTTGCGCGGCGTGCTGCTGGTGGGCGCGTACCGCGAGGCCGAGGTCGATGCGGCCCACCCGCTGACGGCGATGCGCTCGCGCTGGGACCGGCTGGGCGTGGCACCGCTGTCGATCAGCCTGCGCAACCTGCCGCCGGCCGACCTGGGCCAGGTGATCGGCGAGATGCTGCGCCTGCCGCCGGCCGCTGCCGCGCCCTTGGCCGCCGTGCTGGCCGAGCGCACGGCCGGCAACCCGTTCGACACGGTCGAGCTGATCAACGCCTTGCGGCACGACGGCGCGCTCGTTCGCGGCGCCGGCGGCTGGCACTGGGACGCCGCGACGATCCGCCACCACGTTGGCAGCGGTGACGTGGTGGACCTGCTGGGCGCGCGCATCGAGCGCTTGCCGCTGGCCACGCAGCAAGCGCTGGCGACCATGTCCTGCCTGGGCGGCGAGGTCGAGCTGGGCCTGCTGTGTGCCGCCGGCGGCATCTCGGCCGAGGCCTTGCACGCGTGCGTCGCACCGGCGCTGGAAGACGGCCTGCTGGTGCAAGAAGCCACCGGTGAAGGCGCGCTGCGTTTCCGCCACGACCGTGTGCAGCAGGCGGCCAACGCCCGCATGGACACGGCCACGCGCCAGGCCCTGCAGCTGTCGCTGGCGCGCCAGCTGGCGGGCCATGGCGACGATTTCGGCGCGGTCGCAGCAGCGCAGTACCTCGCCGTCACCGACACCGACACGCTGCACGAAGCGCCCGAACGGCGCCAGGTGGCGCGCCTGTTCCACGGCGCCGCAATGCTGCTGCGCAGCCTCAACAGCGCGCGGGCCGAGCGATTCCTGGCTGCTGCGATGGGCTTGCTGGCGGGCTTGGACGATGCGGAAGACGCAGCCCTGGCGGCGGCGCTGGAGATCGAACAGCACGCCGTGCTGTACAGCCTGGGCCGCCTCGAAGAGGCCGATGGCGTCTACCGCACGATCGAAGCCCGCGGCAGCGACGCCCTCGACCCCGTCAACGCCGGCTGCGTGCAGGTGCGCAGCCTGGTCAACCGCCAACGGCAGCGCGAGGCCCTGGCCCTGGGCATCGGACTGTTGCGTCGGCTCGGGCTGGCAGTGCCGCAAGCGAACGACGTAGGGGCCGAGGCCGAGCGGGGCCTGGCTCGCTTCTACCGTTGGATGGCCGACGCTGCGTCGGCCGACGATCTGCGGCGTCCGGAGGTCAGCGACCCGCGCTTGCGCATGGCGGCAAAGCTTGCGAACGTGTTGCTTCCAGCCTCGCTGTCCTGTGATCGGATGATGACCGCCTGGCTGATCTTGGAAAGTCAGCGCCTGTGGGCTGCGCATGGCCCCTGCGCAGCGCTGGTCGCCAGCCTGGCCTGGGCGCCCAATCTCACGGTAGCCCTGCGCGGCGACTACGCCAGCGGCGATGCCGCCACCCGTCGTGTGCTTGCGCTCGGCGAGGCCCGCGGCCATGAACCGGAAACGTCGCAGGCCCGGTTCCTGTCCGCGGCCTTTTCCGCGCACTGGTTCGAACCACTCGAAGCCTGCCTGCAGCAGGGGCAGATTGCGCGCGAAGGTTTGCTCAAGGGTGGCGACCTGCAATCCGCGGCCCTGGTCTACAACACCTTGCTCTTTGCCGTGTTTGAAAGCGCACCGACGCTTGCCGGCTGCAGTGCCGAAATCGAGTCGGCACTGGCCTTTACCGCCCGCACCGGCAACACCTACGTCATGAACTACGTTCGCGGCGAGCAGCGGTTCGTGCGCTTGCTCAGCGGCGAAGGCGGGGCATCGGCGCGCATCGACAGCATCGCCCCGCAAGAAGCCGTGGCCGGTGCACCGGGCAACCCGGTCCTGGCGTCGTTTGTCCACGTCAGCAGCGGCGTGGCAGCAGCCGTGTTCGGGGACAGCGCCGAACTCGCCCGGCATGCCGCCGCAGCCAAGACGCTGCTGCCCCACATCCAAACCTTCTATCGCGCCGCGATCGTGCATCTGTTGCAGGCCCTGGCACTGGCAGAGCAAATGCGGGCCTCCGAGCCGGCAGCCCGGGCCCCCCTGCTTGCCGAGTTCGACGCCTGCCGCCACTGGATGGCAAGCAGGGCGGCAGACGCGCCGGCCAACTTCCTGCATCTGCAACGCTGGATCGAAGCCGAGCGCGCCTGGGCCGTGGGCGATATCCACGAGGTGGCTTGCCGCTTCGACGAGGCGCTGCAAGAAAGCGCCAAAGTCCAGCGCCCGTGGCACAACGCGCTGCTTGCCGAGCGTGCCGCGCGCTTCATGCTGGCGCACGGCATGGCATTCGCCGGCCGCCAGATGCTGGCCGAAGCGCACCGCCGCTACGGGGCCTGGGGCGCCGCCGCCAAGGTGCGCCAACTCGAGCACGACCATGCCTTCCTGACCAACGCCGATGGGGTCCGACGCGCAGGCGACCGGGATCTGCGCCAGACCGTGTCTGCCGATGCGATCGACATGCTCGGCATCGTTCGCGCGTCGCAGGCGCTCAGCTCCGAGACCACGCTGGAGCGGCTGCAGGTGCGGGTCATCGAACTGCTGGGCGAGATGACCGGCGCGACCCGCGTGCACATCGCGTTGTGGAGCGGCGATGCGCAAGCCTGGTTGCTGGCGCAGCCGGGCGCGCCGGGCCTGTCGGTGGCCGAAGCGGCCGCGCGCGGGCTGCTGCCGCTGTCGGCGTTTCGCTATGCCGAGCGCACCCGTGAGCCGCTGCTGGTGGAGGACGCGGCAAGCGACGACCGGTTCGCCGGCGACCCCTACCTGCGCGGCGCCGAACGCTGCTCGCTGCTGGTGGTGCCCATCCTGAACCATGGCGCTGCGCTCGCGATGCTGGTGCTGGAAAACCGCCTCGGCCGCGGCGCCTTCACCGCCGAGCGGCTGGACGCGGTGATGCTGATCACCGGCCAGCTTGCGGTGTCGCTGGCCAACGTGCAGCTGTACGAAAGCCTGGAGCAGCGGGTGCAGGAACGCACGCGTGAACTGCAGCAGGCGCAGAGCCAGTTGCTAAGCGCCGCGCGCCTGGCCGGCATGGCCGAGATCGCCACCAACGTGCTGCACAACGTGGGCAATGTGCTCAACAGCGTCAACGTCTCGGCCAACGTGGTCAGCACACGGTTGCGCGACTCCAGGCTCAAGGGGCTGGCGCGCCTGGTGGGCATGCTGGACGAACACACGCACGACCTGGGCACCTTCGTCACGCAGGACACACGCGGCAAGCTCGTGCCCGGCTACCTGCGCGAGCTGGCGCAGACGCTGCAAGGCGAGCACGAGGCGATGGCGCAGGAACTCGCCGTGCTCGGCAACAGTGTCGACCACATCAAGGAGATCGTCGCCACCCAGCAGTCGTATGCCGGCACGCCGCGCGTCGTCGAGGCCTTGCGCTTCAGCGAGCTGCTGGACGACGCGCTGCGCATGAACGCCGGCGCCCTGACGCGCCACAAGGTCGACGTGGTCAAACAACTCGACGAGCTGCCCGAGCTGCCGCTGGACCGCCACCGCCTGATGCAGATCCTGGTCAACCTGATCAGCAACGCCAAGCACGCCACAGACGCCACCGGCGCCATCAGCGGGCGCCAGGCCTGCATCACGCTGCGCGCCGCCTTGGTGGCGGCGGAAGCGGGCCGTGTCTTGCGCATCACGGTGGCCGACAACGGCGAGGGCATCAGGCCGGAGAACCTGACGCGCGTCTTCGCCCACGGCTTCACCACGCGCAAGAACGGCCACGGTTTTGGCCTGCACAGCTGCGTGCTGGCGGCGCAAGAGATGGGCGGCACGCTCAGCGCCCACAGCCCGGGTCCTGGCCACGGCGCCAGCTTTGTCCTTGAAATACCGATCGATACGCAGGCGGAACCACAGTGAACATCCCACCCAACCGACGCATTCTGCTGGTCGACGACATGCCGGCGATCCACGCCGATTTTCGCAAGATCCTGGCGCCGCGGCCGGCGAGCGATGCCGGCCTCGACGCCGCCGAGGCCGCGCTCTTCGGTGAACCGCCCAAGCCCGCGTCAACGGCACCGGCCTTCGAGCTCGACTCGGCCTACCAGGGCCAGGAAGCGCTGGCCAAGGTGCAGGCGGCGCTGGCCGCCGGCCTGCCCTACGCGCTGGCCTTTGTCGACATGCGCATGCCCCCGGGCTGGGACGGCATGCAGACCATCGAACAGCTCTGGCTGGCCGACCCGTGCCTGCAGGTCGTGATCTGCACCGCCTACGCCGACACCTCGTGGGAGCAAGTGCTGGCGCGGCTGGACGTGCGCGACCGGCTACTGATCCTGAAGAAGCCCTTCGACGCCATCGAGGTGTACCAGCTCGCCCACACGCTGACCGCGAAGTGGCAGCTGACGCAGCAGGCCGCGGCGCAACTGACGCGCCTGGAAGAGGCGGTGGCCGAACGCACACAGGCGCTGCAGGCCGAAGTGAACGAGCGCAAGCAGCTGCAAGTGCAACTGGTGCAGTCGGAGAAGCTGGCCTCGATCGGCCAACTGGCGGCCGGCGTGGCGCACGAGATCAACAACCCGATCGGCTACATCTTCTCCAACTTCGGCACCCTGGAGCGTTACCTGGCGCAGCTGTTCGAGATGGTGGCGGCCTACGAGAACGCCGAGGCCAGCGTTGCCCCGCCGGCGCTGGCGGCCGGGCTGCGGGCGCTGCGCGAACGGGTCGAGCTGGCGTTCCTGAAAGAAGACATCCCGGTGCTGATGCGCGAGTCCAAGGAGGGCATCGAACGCGTGCGCAAGATCGTGCAGGACTTGAAGGACTTCTCGCGTGTCGACTCGACGCAGGAATGGCAATGGGCCGACCTGCACCAGGGCATCGACTCGACGCTGAACGTGGTGGCCAGCGAGATCAAGTACCGGGCCGATGTCGTCAAGGAATACGGCAGCATCCCTGACATCGAATGCCTGCCGTCGCAGATCAACCAGGTGGTGATGAACCTGGTGGTCAACGCCGCACATGCCATGGGCGAGGCGCGCGGCTGCATCACGATCCGCACCGGCGCGCATGCCGAGCAGGTGTGGCTGGAGGTGGCCGACACCGGCAGCGGCATCGCACCCGACGCACTGCCGCGCATCTTCGAACCCTTCTTCACCACCAAGCCGGTGGGCAAGGGCACCGGCCTGGGCCTGTCGCTGTCGTACGGCATCGTGCAAAAGCACGATGGCCGCATCGAGGTGGACAGCGTCGTCGGCCGCGGCACCACCTTCCGCGTGACCCTGCCCAGGCACCGGCCGGCGGCGCTGGCGGCGCCCTGACAGGTTTCAAGTGATGCTTTGAGTTCTGTGCGACTTGGACTATCGCAAGAAGATCCACTGGCTGTGAAAGTACATTCCAGGACACACACAACAAGTCGGAGTTCTTCATGCTGCACAACATCGCACTGGGCCTTTCCACGCTGACTCTGCTTGCCTTCGCGGGCTGCGCAGCGCCCGGCGGCACGATGATGAAAGGCAAGATGGCCGTGGCGTCGTTGACGCCGACGCAGGGCAGCACGGCGAGTGGACTCGTGATGTTCCACGAGATGGACGGCCACCTGATGGTGCATGCCAAGCTCAGCGGCCTCAAGCCCGGCGCCGAACATGGTTTCCACGTCCACGAAACCGGCAGCTGCGCCAGCGCCGACGGCATGAGCGCCGGCGGCCACTTCAACCCCGGCGGCCAGCCGCATGGCGCGCAGACCGCGGCCCACCATGCCGGCGATCTGCCAGCGCTGAAGGCCGATGCCCAAGGCAACGCCGACCAGAAGTTCATGCTGATGGGGCCGACCGTCACGGCTGGTGCGAACAGCGTCGTCGGCCGTTCGATCATCGTGCATGCCCAGCCCGACGACTACACGACCCAGCCGACCGGCAACTCGGGCGCACGCATCGGCTGCGGCGTGATCGCGGCGCACTAGAGCGCCACTAGGGCGAGGGCAGCGTCAGTTCGGCGCCAGCCCAGCGGCCGGCTTCTACCAGCGAACGCGCCACCTCGGCCACGGTGACACGCGCTGCCAGCGCGGCCGGCGAGAGTTCGTCGTCGCAGAGGCTGGCGAGCAGGTTCTCGCGCCCGGCTGCACTGGCCAGCGGCGCTGCGCGCAAAGGGCCGGCGCCGGGCAAGGCCATCGCGGCACCGGGCTGGATGCTGGCCGCGATGCCGGCATGCACCGCCGCCATCAGCACCGGCAGCGAGTCGATCTCCAGCACCACCTGGGGCTGCAGCCCGGCGGCGGCGAAAGCCGCGTCGACGGTGCTGCGCAGGCCGTGGGTGCCGCTGGGCAACACCAGCGGCAAGCTGGCGAGGTCGGCAGGGTGGACTTCCGGGCGCGACAAGACCTCGGCACCGGCGAGCCCGGCAGTGGCCATCACGAACAGGCGCTCGCGCAGCAGCGGCATCACGCTCCAGCGCCGCGCCGCGTCGGCGCTGAAGACGATGGCCAGGTCGATGCGGCGGGTGTTCAGCATCGCGGCCAGATGGCCCGACAGCGCTTCCACCAGGTGCAGTCGCACATCGGGGTAACGCTCGCGCATCGCCTGCACCAGCGGCAGGCCCAGCACCGAGGCCGTGGTCGGCGCCAGGCCGACGCTGACATGGCCCGACAGCCGCCGCTGCTGCGCCGCGCGCACAGCGTCGTCGGCATGGCGCAGCACCAGTTGCGCCTGCTGGAAAAAGGCCAGCCCGGCGTCGGTAGGTGTCACGCCGCCGGCCGTGCGCAGCAGCAGCCGCGCCGAGAGCTCGCCTTCGAGGCGGCTGATCTGCTGGCTCAGCGCCGAGGTGACGACACCCAGCGCCTGTGCCGCACGCCCCATGCTGCCGTGTTCGACGACGCTGACGAAGTAGCGCAACTGCCGCAGTTCCATGGCGCGGATTGTGGCCTGTGGCTCTTCGGCGGCAGCGGCGATGGCTCCTGTGGTCGATGCCGGCGAAGGGCGGCTTTTGAATACTGGCGCCACTCCAGATTCAACGAAGAGAAGACGTCATGCCTGTACTTCAACGCCTTGCGCTGCTGGCTGCCGCCAGCACCCTGTTCCTTGCCGCCTGCGGTGGTGGCGCCGACAGCGGCAGCAGCACGCCGCCACCCGGCTCGGGCACACCCGATGCCGCGCCGCTGGCGCAGTTCGCCGCCGTCGGCAGTTCATCACGCACCGTCAACCTGGCCTGGGCACCTTCGGCCACCGCGACGACCTACGCGGTCGAGCGCAAGGCCAGCGGTGGCAGCTACGCCCAAGTGGCGCTGGTCGATGGCCGCAGCGGCCAGTTCCTGGACGACGGGCTGACGAAGAGCACGGCCTACAGCTACCGTGTCGTCGCCACCGAAGGCAGCCGCGCGACGGTGGCCGAAAGCAGCGTCACGACGACCGACGAAGACGCGGTGGTCAGCGCGCGCGGCGCGGCCATCGGCATTGCGGCCACCAACACGGTGGGCGCTGCCGGCGGCCGCTTGACCTCGGCCGATGGCCAGATCGCGGTCGATGTGCCTGCAGGCGCGTTGGCCACCAACACCAGCGCCGAACTGCAGGCCGTAGCCAACACCGCGCCCGACGGCCGCGGCGATGGCCTGCAGCTGACGCTGTCGGCGCTGCCGACGCAGCCGCTGGCGCTGACCTTGAAGGTCGACGAGGCGATGCTGGCCGAGATCGACGGCCTGCGGATCGCCGTGCAGCGCGCCGACGGCGCCTGGTTCTCGCTGCCGCTGGCAGCGGTCGACAAGACGGCGCGCACGCTGCAGGCCGAGCTGCCGCTGCAGTTGCTGGCGCCGGCCACGACGCCGACGCCGGGCTTGAAGACGGCGCAGGCCGCCGGCGATGTCTCGATCGAATTCACGATCGTCAAGTACCTGGCCTTCTCGCTGCAGCCGAAGGCGGCGCGGGTCGAGGTGACGAAGACGCTGGCACTGGTGCCGTACGCCCGTGTGCGCGGCTACGCCACGCAGATCGGCACCTGTGTGCGCTTCGACGAAGGCATGGAGGCCTGCATCTTCCAGCCGGTGATGGAAACGCGCCAGATGGCGCTGCTCAACAGCAAGGCCGGTTTCACCCGCAAGTGGCTGGTGAACCTGAGCGAAGGCGGCAATGCCGGTGACGGCACGGTCGTGGCCGCCGGCACCAGCGGCGCCACCTACACCGCGCCGGCGCAGGTGCCCAACCCCGACAGCGTGCGGGTCAGTTTCGAAAGCACGAACCAGGCAACCGGCAAGACCTTGGTGCTGAGTTCGCTGGTGACGGTCTTCGACGACCACTGGCATGGCAGCGTGAAGACCGAGACCGTGCCGTCGGATGCCGGCACCTGGATGATCGCCATCGGCCGTGTCACCTGGACCCTGGATGCGGCTGCCAGCACCGGCACGGCCAAGATCTACCGGCCCATCGGCTCGATCGAGATGCATGTGCTGGACAACGACTGCACCGTGACCATCACACCCGACACGCAGCCGGTGAGCACCGACACACGCCTGGTCGAGCTGAAGATCGACGAGAGCAAGAGCCCGGCGCAGTACACCCTGAAGCTCATCACCTTCTGGCAGGCCGAAATCCTGGGCGTGTGTCCCAAGGGCAGCGACAGCCGCACAACACAGGTGGCAGGTTACGGCTGGGAGCTCTCGGGCGACGTGCTGCCCGATGGCCGCACGATCGAAGGCTTCGAGTTCGGCCCCGAAGGCGAACGCATCGACTGGAGCTTCACGCGCTGAGCGGGCCCAGACTCAGGCCTGCAGCAGACGCCGCACGCGCTCGATGAGGTCGGCGCGTGCAAAGGGCTTGTCGAGGCTGGCGCAGCCGGCCTCGGAAAGAAAGCTGTCGGCGCCGTGGCTCAGCGTGTCGCCGGTGACGAACAGCATGCGCCGCGCCAGCGCCGGCCAGCGTGCCTTCACCGCGCGCCAGAGCGCGGCGCCGTCCATGTCGGGCATGCGCAGGTCGGAGACGATGGCGTCGAAACGTGCCGCCGCCAGCAGTTCCAGCGCCACCGCGCCGGACTCGGCGGTGGCCACTTCGTAGCCCGCGGCTTCGAGGAAGTGGCGCATCAGTTCCGCGATCTCGGGTTCGTCGTCGATCACCAGCAGCCGCGCGGCGCTGGCGGCGGGCGGCGCAGCCAGCGGCATCGGTACGCTGCTCTCGGCCGCTTCGCCGCTGAGTGGCAGGCTCAGCCGGAAGCAGCCGCCTGCGGGCCGCGCCTCCAGCAACAGGTCGCCGCCATGGTCGCGCGCCAGGCTGCGCGACACCGCCAGCCCGAGCCCGGTGCCCAGGCCTTCGGGCTTGGTGGTGAAGAAGGGCTCGAAGATCGACGCCTGCAGCGCCGCCGGCACCCCGGGGCCGTTGTCGGCCACACGCAACCAGACCCGCGGTTCGCGGCTGTCGCGCCGCGTTTCGACGCCGGTGCTCAGCGTCAGCTGCCGCACACCTGGTGCGCCGGCCAGCGCCTGCTGGGCGTTGACGATGAGGTTCAGCACGATCTGGCCGATCTGGTCGCCGTCGGCGTTCACCGCCGGCAGCTGCGGCGCGAGCTGCTGCGTCAGCACGATGCCGTGTGTGCGCAGGCTGTACTGCAGCATCTCGGCGGCGGCGATCACCAGTTCGTTCAGGCTCACCGCACTGCGCTGCGCAGGCCGGCTGCGCGCCATGTTCAGGAAGCTGCGCACGATGCGGCCGCAGCGGTCCGCGGCATCGCGGATGCTGCGTGCGTCGTCGGCCAGCGGGCCGCTACCGGCCTTGTCTTGCAGCAGCCCGGCCCGGCCCATCACGATGGACAGCGGGTTGTTCAGCTCGTGCGCCACACCCGCCAGCAGGCTGCCCATCGCGGTGAGTTTTTCGCTCTGGCGCAGTGCGTCGCGCTGACGTTCGATGACGGCGGCGGCGCGGGCGCGTTCGCTGATGTCGTTGACGGACGCGGTGTGGTACAGCTGGCCGCCGACGCGGGTCTGCCACAACACCATCTCGATCGGGAACTCGCTGCCGTCGGCACGCAAGGCATGCATCTGCAGCCGCTGGCCCGGCACCCGCGGCGCGGCGCCGGCGGCGATGCGCTGCATGCCCTGCTCGTGCGCGGTGCGGTGGCGCGGCGGCACCATCACCTCTGCCACCGGGCGGCCCAGCGCCTGCTGGCGCGGCAGGCCGAACATCGCCTCGGCGGCGGCGTTGAACTCGACGATGCGGCCGGCACCGTCGCTGGTGACGATGGCGGCGAACGCGTTGTCGACGATGGCCGCCTTCAGCAGCTCGGCGCGCTGCAGCGCCTGCACCTGTTCACTGAGCTGTTGCGCCTGCTGCTGCAGTTCGGTGAGGTCGCGCGCAAAACCGATCACCAGCTGCACCGGCGCGCCGGGTGGGCTGCCGGGGGCCGAAAACGGCAGCAGCCATTCTTCGGTGTAGCGGCGGCCCAGGCCGGGGTAATGGGTCCAGCCTTCCCAGCGCATCTCTTCGCCGGCGAACAGCCGCTCGGCCACCGGCAGGTGGCGCTGGAACACATCTTCGCCGCGCACCTGTGCGATGGTGGCGCCGATCACCTGTTCGGCCGGCAGCCCCAGGTGCACCAGCGCCAGCGCGTTCGCCCAGCGGTAGCGGTGCTCGCGGTCGAGCACCACCACACGCGCCGGCACGCGGTCGAGCATCAAGGCCAGCAAGGCCGGGTCGAACGGCGGCAGGGGGGAGCAGTCGGTCATCGCCGCGGCATGATAGCCAGCGGCTGCGGCACCGCCGCTAGCGCATGCGCGCGAGCACGCGGTCGACCATCACACCGCTCTGGCCCAGGTAGTTCGCCGGGTCGCACATCGCCGCAAGCTGCTGGCGATCGACGTGTTTCATGATCTCGGCGTTTTCGCACAGCAGGTCGAGCAGCGGCCGCTGCTGTTTCACCGCTTCGCGGCAGATGTCGTAGACCAGGTCGTGGGCGTACTCGCGGCCGATGTAGGGGCCCAGGCCCATCATCACCGCTTCGCTCATCACCAGGCCGTGGGTCATCTCGATGTTGCGCAGCATGGCGGCGGGATCGACCTCCAGGCCTTCGAGCACCGCGCGGCTCTGCTTCAGCGCGCCGGCCATCAGGCAGAAGGCCTCGGGCAGCACGATCCATTCGATCTCCCAGGGCCCGGTGCTGCGTTCGTGGTCGGCGACCATCGCGTCCATCAAGGCGGCGCTGTGCTGGCGCACGACGCTGATCGCGGCGTGGATGTAGCAGCTGCTGATGGGGTTGCGCTTCTGCGGCATCGTGCTGCTGCTGCCGCGGCCGTGGTGGTAGGGCTCGAAGACTTCGCCGACCTCCGTCTGCATCATCAGCTTGACGTCCATGCTGAGCTTGCCCAGCGTGCCGCCAACCAGGCCGAGGAAAGCGCCGACCTCGGCGATGTTGTCGCGGATGGTGTGCCAGGCAATCACCGGCTGCGCCAGCCCGAGTTCGGCACAGAGCCCGGCCTGGGTTTCCATCGCGCCGGTCTGCAGCGAAGCCAGCGTGCCGGCGGCACCGGCGAACTCACCCACCAGCACCCGTTCACGCAGTTGCTCCAGCCGCTGCTGGTGGCGCTGCACGGCAGAGAGGATGCCCGCCATCTTGTAGCCGAAGGTCACGGGGATGGCTTGCTGCAGGTTGCTGCGGCCGATCATCGGCGTCAGCCGGTGGTTCTTCGCCAGCTTCGCCAGCGCCTTCGCGATGGCGTCGAGTTCGGCCTCGACGAGATCGAGGCCTTCGCGGATCTGCAGCACCGTTGCGGTGTCGGTGATGTCCTGCGTCGTCGCGCCCCAGTGGCAGTACTCGCCGAGTTGGTCGCGGCAGAGTTTGTTCAACTGGCTGACGACACCGAGGATCGGGTAGCCGATGCGTTCGGTCTGCTCGCGCAGCAGGTCCATGTCGATCTGGTCGAGTGTGCAGTGGCTGACGATCTCGTCGGCAGCGTCCTGCGGAATCAGCCCCAGCCGGCCTTGCACGACGGCAAGCGCACGTTCGATGTCGAGGTACTTCTGCGTGCGGTTTTCGTCGCTCCAGACCTGGCGCATCGCATCGCTGCTGAAGATGCCCTGGAAGATGCGGCTGTCGATGATGGTGGATGCCATGGTGTGTCGTCCTCGTGGTGTTCTAGATCGCGCCGACGTCGCGCAGCGCCGCGATGGCGGCGCTGTCGATGCCGAGTTCGGCCAGGATGCTGTCGGTGTGCTGGCCCAGTGCCGGCACGGCGTCGAGACGCGGATCGCCATCGTCCCACGAACCCGGCGGCAGCAGTGCCGGCACCGGGCCGGCGGGGGTGGCGACGCTGCGCCAGCGGCCGCGCGCGGCGAGCTGTTCGTGCTGCCACAGCCCCGCCATCTCGCGCAGTTCGGCGTTGGCGATCTGCGCGTCTTCGAGGCGCTGCACCACCTGTTCGTAGCTGAGCGCGGCAAAGGCCTCGACGATCAGCGCCCGCAGTGCGTCGCGCTGTGCCACACGCTGGGCGTTGCCGGCGAAACGCGTGTCTTGCGCCAGCGCCGGCTGCAGCAACACCCGGGTGCAGAACAGCAGCCACTCACGTTCGTTCTGCAGCCCCAGCATCACCGTCTTGCCGTCGCCAGTGGGAAACGGGCCGTAGGGATAGATGGTGGCGTGCGCGGCACCGGCACGCGGCGGCGGCGCTGCGCCTTCGAACGCGTAGTACAGCGGGTAGCCCATCCACTCGCCCATCGCTTCGAGCATGCTGAGGTCGATGCGGCGCCCGCGGCCATCGATCTTGCGCTGCAGCAGCGCAGCGAGCATGTTGCTGTAGGCGTACATGCCGGCTGCGATGTCGGCAATCGACAGCCCGGCCTTGCTCGGGGTCTCGGGCGTGCCGGTGATGCTGACGAAGCCGCTCTCGCTCTGGATCAGCAGGTCGTAGGCCTTTTTGTCGCGGTACGGGCCCGGGGCCGCAGGGTCGTCGCCATACCCCGAGATGTCGCAGACGATGAGATCCGGGCGCGCGGCCTGCAGCGCGTCGAACGACACCCCCAGCCGCGCCGCAGCGCCGGGGGCGAGGTTCTGCACCACGATATCGGCCTTCTCGACGATCAGCCGCTGCAGCAGCGCGGCCGCCTGCGGATGTTTGACATCGAGCGTCAGGCTTTCCTTGCTGCGGTTGGTCCAGACGAAATGCGAGGCCAGACCACGCACACGCTGGTCGTAGCCGCGGGCGAAGTCGCCGACACCCGGGCGTTCGATCTTGATGACACGGGCGCCGAGATCGGCGAGCTGGCGCGTCGCGAACGGCGCCGCGATCGCATGTTCGAGCGTGACGACGGTGAGGCCTTGCAGCGGTTGCATGTGTTCAGCTCCTCAACGTGGCGACAGCGTCCATCGTCAGCCAGCCAGCATGGTCTTGCGCCCAGAGCTTGACCGTGTTGCCGTCGCGCTGGCCGTTGACACGCATCGGCTGGCCGTCGAAGGTGGGGCGCACGGCCTTGAAGCGAAACGTGGACACCTCGGCGTCGGGCACGTGGCGGCGCAGCAGGTCCAGCAGCAGTGTCGCGATCAACGGGCCGTGCACGATCAGGCCCGGGTAGCCTTCGACCTCGGTGACGTATTGGCGGTCGTAGTGGATGCGGTGGCCGTTGAAGGTGAGCGCGCTGTAGCGGAACAGCAGCACGTCGTCGGGCGTCAGCTCGCGCTGCCATGCTGCGCCAGGGGCGGCCGCCGTGGGCGGCGGCTCGACATCGCCGGGCACCTTGGCCTCGCGGTAGACGATGTCGTGGAATTCCACCAACGCCGGTTCCGCTGCGCCGTTGGCGCGCAGGTCGTGCCGCACCTTCACGAACACCAGCGGCCCGGTGCGGCCGTTTTTCACCGTCACGTCGGCGATGGTCGATGTGCGTGCCACCACATCGCCCACGCGCAGCGGCGCGTGGAACTCGAACTGGCTGCCGGCCCACATGCGCCGCGGCAGCGGCACCGGCGGCAGGAAACCGCCACGCTTGGCGTGGCCATCGGCGCCGATCTCGCTCTGCCGGTGCATCGGCAGGAAATACAGCCAATGCCACAGCGGCGGCAGCGCTGTGCCTGCGGGCACCGGCAAGGCGGCGTGGTCGAGTGTGGCGTTCAGCGCCAGCACCGGTGTGGGGCCGAGCGTGTCGTGCACGGTCTCGCTGCGGCCGATCCAGGCTTGAAGGTCTTGCATCGTGTGGTCTCCTGGTCGGGCTCAGTCGGCCGTGAGGCGGGCCTTCTGCACCACGGCCTTCCACTTCACCAGTTCGGTCTTCACCAGCGCGCCGAACTGCTCGGGTGTGCTGGTCTCGACATCGGCGCCGTGGTCTTCGATGCGCTTGACGATGTCCTTGTCGTTCAGCACCTCGTTGAGCACCTTGTTCAGCTTGTCGACGATGGCCTTCGGTGTCTTCGCCGGCGCAAAGAAGCCGTACCACTGCAGCACGTCGACACCGTCGACACCGGCTTCCTTCAGCGTCGGCACATCGGGCAATGCGGCGGAACGTTTCGGCCCGGCGATGGCCATCGCACGCAGCTTGCCGCTCTTCACATGCGGCAGCGCGGTGAAGAGGCTGGGGAACATGAACTGCGTCTGGCCGCCGATGGTGTCGCTGACGGCAGGCGCGGCGCCCTTGTAGGGCACGCCCAGCATCACGACACCGGCGTTGAGCTTGAAGAGTTCGGCCGCGAAGTGCGGCGCCGTGCCGGTGCCGGCCGAGGCATAGGTGTACTTGTCGGGTTTGGCCTTGAGCTGGGCGACAAGGTCCTTCACGTCCTTCACGGGCAGCTTGGCGTTGGCCACCATCAGCGTCGGCGAAGTGCCCACCAGGCCGACGGGTTCGAAGTCGGCCACCGGGTCGTAGCGCAGCTTCTGCAGCGCCGGGTTCATGCTGTGGGTGGCGATGTAGCCCAGCATCAGCGTGTGGCCGTCGGGCGTGGCACGTGCGACGAACTCGCTGGCGATCGAGCCGTTGGCGCCGGCGCGGTTGTCGATGATGATGGTCTGGCCCAGCAGCGGCCCGAGCTTTTGCGCAATGGTGCGCGCCATCGCGTCGTTGCCGCCACCCGCTGCGGTGGGCACGACGATGGTGATGGTCTTGCTCGGAAAAGCGGTCTGCGCCATCGCCGGGGTGGCGGCAGTGGCCAGGGCGGCTGCGGCCACCAGCGGTGCAATCAGCTTGTTCATGGGTTTGTCTCCTTCATCGGGGTTCGAGAACACGTAGTCCGGGATGTGCAGGTCGCCCTGCAGAATCTTTCTGGCGGTGCGCACCAGCGCAGCGCGCTGGATGCGGGCGTCTTTGCCAACACCTTCGATCTGCACCGTCACGTCGATGCGGCCTTGTGGGTGCAGCACCTGCACGTTGCGCGTGCCGCTTTGCTGCAGCGCCGCGCTGGCCACCGTGCCGGGCAGCGCAAACGCCGCAGCCACGCCGATGGCGCCGGTGACGGCATGGGATGCATGGCAGCGCCGCGGCGTGAAGTAGCGCGAGGTGATGCTGTTGTCGTCGTGGCCGGCGCTCACCAGCACCGGTTTCGGGATCACGCTGGCCGACACATCGCCCAGGCCCATTGCAGCGCCGGCGGAGATGCGCAAGCGCTCGATGCGCGCCATCAGTGCGCTGTCAGCGTCGAGTTCCGCGGGCAACTCGCGTCCGCTGGCACCGAGGTCGGCCGCGCGCACCACCATCAGCGGCATCGCGGCGTCGATGCAGGTCATCTCGACGCCGTCGATGACGTCGATGCGGCGGCCGGTGGGGAACACCGAGCCGGTGACCGCACCCCAGGCGTCGAGGAAGTCGAGCTGGATCGGCGCTGCGGTGCCGGCGACACCGTCGATGCCGGTGCTGCCGTCGTAGCGCACACGGCCGCCGGGGGTCTGCACCGTGACGTCGATGCGCGAACGGGTGTTGACGTTGAACACCCGCACCCGCGTTGTGCCGTCGGTGGCGGCCACCAGCCCCTGCTCGATGGCAAACGGTGCCACACCCGACAGCATGTTGCCGCAGTTCGGGCGTGTGTCAACCGAACGCGTGCCGACACCGACCTGGGCGAACAGGTAGTCGACATCACAACCCGGCTCGGCCGAACGCGAGACGATCGCGACCTTGCTGGTGAGTGTGCTGCCGCCGCCGACCCCGTCCACCTGCAACAGGTCCGAGGCGCCGATGGCGCCGATCAGCACTTCGTTGCGGCGCTCTTCGTCGGCCGGCAACCAGCTGCGCAGGAAAAACGGGCCGCGCGAGGTGCCGGCCCGCATCAGGACACAAGGGAGGGTGAGGTCTGCCATGGACTGAACGATAGGCAGGCCGGCGATGCATGGGAATTGCACAGATGGGATGGATTGATCCATCATCGATATCAATGCCTTGGGAGATCACCGATGGCGATCCACTTCGACCTGAACGATCTGCTGGCCTTTCGCGCGGTGGCCGAGCTGAACAACTTCCGCCGCGCTGCCGAGGCGGTGCACATCTCGCAGCCGGCGTTCAGCCGCCGCATCGACAAGCTCGAGCAGGCGCTGGGCGTGAAGCTGCTGGAACGCACGACACGCCGTGTCAGCCTCACCGCGGTGGGCCGCGACTTCGCGCGCAAGACGGTGCAGTGGCTCGACGACCTCGACAACACGCTGCTGGCGGTGCGCGGCGTCGCGGCCACACGCATGGGCGAGGTCACGGTCGCGTGTGTGCCGTCGACCGTGTACTACTTTCTCTCGCAGTCGATCCGGCGTTACCGCGAGAGCTACCCCAAGGTGCGGGTGAAGGTGTTCGATGCCGGCGCCAACCAGGTGCTTGACGCGGTGGCGCGTGGCGAGGCCGACTTCGGCCTGAACTTCATCGGCAGCCAGGAGCCCGACATCGAGTTCCGGCCCTTGCTCGAAGAGCGTTTTGTCGCCGCCTGCCGGCGCGACCACCCGCTGGCGAAGAAAAGGCGTGTCAGCTGGCCCGAGCTGGCGGCCTACGACTTCATCGCAGTCGCCAAGACCTCGGGCAACCGGCTGCTGCTGGACCAGGCGCTGGCCGGTGTTGCCGGCGCGCCGCAGGCGCTGTACGAAGCCCAGCACGTGACGACGATGCTGGGGCTGGTGGAAGCCGGCCTGGGCGTTGCCGCGGTACCGTCGCTGGCGATGCCGGGCAAGGACCACCCGCTGCTGGTGAGCGTGCCGCTGGACGGGCCGGTGGTCACACGCCGGGTCGGCTTGATCCGCCGCGCCGGGCGCTCGCTGTCACCGGCAGCGCAGCAGCTCTACGACTTCTTCGCCGAGGCGCGGCCGAAAAGCCGCCGTCAATCGGCCACGGGCACCTTGCCGAGCACGACCTCTTCGTAGACATGCAGCGACGGCAGCCCGCCGGTGTGCAGGAACAGCACCCGCTCGCCGGCTTTCAGCGCACCACGCCGCGCTTCGCCGATCAGCCCAGCCATCACCTTGCCGGTGTAGACCGGGTCGAGCAGCAGGCCTTCGGTGCGCGCCGCCATCTGCACCGCTTCGACCATGCGCATGTTGGGCAGCGAATACTTGGGCTGCCAGTAGCCGCCGACGCTGACCACCGCTTCACGCGGCACCGTGATCGGCACACCGAGCAGGTCGCAGACGGCCTGGGCTTCTTTCAGCACCAGCGGTTCCTGGTCGGCCGGGTCGCGGCTGACCCCGATGCCGAGCAGCGGGATCTGGATGTGGTTGCCGAGGAAGCCTGCGACCAAACCGCCGTGGGTGCCCGAACTGCCCGAGCCGACGACGATGCGGTCGAAGCGCAGGCCGTGCTCGAAGAACTGCTGCTGCATTTCCTGCGCGCAAGCCACGTAGCCGAGGCCGCCGATGGCGTTGCTGCCGCCGCCGGCAATGATGTAGCCCTTGCGGCCGGCAGCGGCCAGTTCATCGGCCACCGCCTGCATCGCAGCCACCATGTTGGTGCCGGCCGGCACCACGGTGATGGCTTCGACACCCAGCAGCCGGAACATGAAGTGGTTGCCGCTGGCGTTGTCGTTGAAGCTGTCGGGAATGCGCTCTTCGATGACGAAGCGGCAGCGCAGCCCCTCCTTCACCGCAGCGGCCAGCGTGATGCGGCAATGGTTGCTCTGCGGCGCGCCGCAGGTGACCAGCGTGTCGGCGCCCTGCGCCAGCGCATCGGCGACCAGGAACTCGAGCTTGCGGGTCTTGTTGCCGCCGGGGAACAGTCCCAGCATGTCGTCGCGCTTGACCCAGACCTCGGGGCCTTTGCCGCCGGGGCAGCTGGCGGCGAGCGCGGCGCTGAAACGCGGCAGCGGCTCGATCGGCGTGGCAAACGGCGTGTAGCGGCGGCGGGGGAAACGCGAGAGGTCCATGGAGCGGCAGGTGGAAGGAGGGGGCCGCAATGATCGCACCCTGGCCGAAGTGAAGCCTGCACGCCGGCCGCGCGGCCGGGTGTCATTCCATGTCTCCCTCGAGGAACGGATTCTCGGCCTCGTATTCGGCCCGGCTCTTGCGGCGGTGGTCGCCGAGCAGTTGGACCGAGGCCATGGCGCGGTCGACGTAGATCTCCGATCGAAGCGGCCAGCTGCGGGCCGCGTCGAAGAGGCCGGGCATGAGCTCGTAGCGCTTGGGTGCGCCGCCCTCCTCGACATCGTTGAACCACAGGTGCGTGCCGCAGCGCGGGCAGAAGGCACGCTCGGCGAAGGTGGAGGAGCGGTAGTGCGTGACCTCGCCCGTGACGGTGACGGTGGATGCGTCGGCCTCGAAGCACAGGAAGAGCCCGCCGGACCAGCGCTGGCACATCCGGCAGTGGCAGGCGCCGACGCGCGGGTCGTGCCCTCCCGCCACCGTGATCGTCACGGCGCCGCAGAGGCAGTGGCCGGTGATCGCAGAACTGGTGGGGCTTCCGACAGCAGAGCGGTTCGTTGGCTGCATGTGCATGGCTCCTGAAGTCGAGATGTCGGGCAGGGGCAACCGGCGCGCCCGCGGCGCCGGAGAACTGGGTGCCTTCAGCCGCGCGCGCGGATCGCCAGACTCTGGGTTGCACGACCGATGAGACCCGTTTCGTCAAAGAGCTGCGACTCGGCCAGGCCACACCCATTGGGGGCCAGGAGCGTGCGGGCATCCACGCAGATCCACTCACCGAGCGGGCGACGCAGCAGATTGATCGTCAGGTCGGAATTGACGAAGATGTAGCGCTCGAAGTCAAGCACTGCCGAAATGCCATTGCCCGAGTCTGCTGCCACCGCCACGCGCTGGTAGCCGCTGGGTTCCTCGCCCTCGACCAACGGCCGCTGCAGCCGGAACCACGCGGCGCAGCGGCTGCGGAAGAACGTGCCGCTGGCGATCCGGTTCTCGACAAGGTCCGCATAGCCGGGCTGCCGGCGACCGAAAGGCATGCGCTCGATCGGGCTCTCGGCGGGTGTCTTCGGGGCGTGCGGCAAGGGATGGCCCTCCAGATCGTCAGGGAGCGTAAGTTCGTTCTCGCGCTGGGCCAGTGCGGTGAAGCGCGCCAGCTCCTTGCCTTCGCTCCACAGGCGGGCGGCGTAGTGCGCAGCGTTGCGCCCGGCATAGTCTGTCGTCACCTCGATCTCGAGTTCGGCAATCGGCACAGGCCTGAGCAGGTTGGCGGTGAGCCGACCGATGTGGGTCAGGCCGTGGTTCCGTGCAACCGATTCGATGGCCCGGCACACCATGGCGATCGGTGGACCGGCGTGTTGGTGCTGGGGGTTCCAGGGACCACGCGTCAGCACACTCGCACACACCGTGCGGGGCGAAACGACGGCGTAGGCTGCAGCCGGCAGGGGCTCGGCGGGGGCGGGGGGCAAGGCGTTGGCAGTCATCGCTGGCAGTGTGGCGGCAATGGCGGCGAACGCCAAGTGCAGTCATCGAGTGCTTTCGGCGACCGGCCGCAGGCGATCGAACCCGAGGTGGAAGCAGTAGCCATACACCGCGTACGTGAGCGTCAGTCCGATGTCGGCGGCCAGCGCTTCGAGCCAGCTCAAGGGCGTCAGCACGACGATCAGCGGCAAGGTGAAGATCGCCGCCGTCACTTCGAGCCCGAGGGCGTGCACCACGCGCAGCGCCTGCGGACGATCGCTCGCTACACGCTGTGCGCAGCGACGCTCTGCCCGGTCGAACAGCGTGTTGTACAGCGCAGACCAGCTCATCACCATGATCGACAGCACGATCAGCACACCCACCGCCCCGCCGGCAGAAGCGCCCGACAGCCAGGCGAAGAGCGGGCTCACGATCACCAGGCCCAGCGCCTCGAACCAAAGCGTCTGGAGCAAACGCTCGCGCGGGCTGCGCAGCACGACGTTCGGTGGCATCACTGACGAAGGCACGGCAGGTTGCAGTGGGCCACCCCGGCATCCATCAACGCGGCATCGAACGCGGCCAGCGCCGTCGGGCCTTCGCCGGTGCCGCAGGAGAGGTGGGTGTTCAGCGTCATGGTCGGCTCCCGACAGGTGGATCGTCCGGTTGGCGCCCGATGCGAAGATGCCCATCACGAACGGCTTCGATCAGCCGCCAGCCGTTGGTGGGCAGCAGCGCCAGGTGCAACAGCAGCACCGGGTGGATCCCGGCCAGCGCGCCATAGGCAATGAACGCCAGGTTGCTGCCGATGGCCAGCACACGCAACGCGACGATGCCGCGCATGCAGAAACTTGCCAGCACCAGCAGCGATGCGCCGTAGCCGAGCGGCTCGTAGGTGTCCATGGCGGCATCAATGGCTGAACGACACCAGCGCCGCCGGCAATCCGCCTGGCAATTCAGCCTGCGATCGGCCCGGCGCGCCGCAGCTGGCCGGCACCGCCTTGTTGGCCAGGCCGGCGAGCAGCGTGTGCGCGCGCGCCATGCATTCACGGTGCGCTATCGGTTCTGGGCTGCAGCGCGGCGCCTCGCGCGTTGCCATCGACAACAGCCCGGCCTGCGCTGTGTCGCCCGGATGGCGCCACGCGCCGCTGCGCCAATCGCAGGTGTAGGCCGCCATGAAGCGCTCGCCGTGCTCGGCGATGAATTCGATCGCCAGCAGCAGGAACTCGAACTCCGCCTCGTCGATGAAGTAGCTGAAGTTGATGCGTGTCCAGCCCGGCTTGAGGACTTCGAAGCCGGCCAGCACCGCGTCGCGCAAGGCGTCGGCGTGGGTGCGGCCGATGTCGAGCAGGTGCAGCGCATAGGGCCCGGCACACGCGCAGCCGCCGCGAGACTGGATGCCGAACAAGTCGTTGAGCAGCCGCGCCACCAGCCGCGGGTGCAGATGGCGGCCGTCTGCCGTGTGGACCAGGAACGACAGGATCGCGAGCCGCGGCGCATCGAGGTTGCCGAGCAACTCGATGCGTGAATGCTGGCGCAACCGGCGGATGGCGCGGCTGATCATCGAGGCTTCGAGCCGTTCGATGTCCTGCACACCGACCGATTGCCGTACCAGGAAGGCGAGCGCGGCACGGATCCGCTGCAGCGTGCCGGGTGTGCCTGCGTCTTCGCGTTGTTCGATGTCGGCGACGAAGTGGTGCGCGTGCGCGCTGACGAAGGCGACCGTGCCGCCGCCGGCCGTGCTCGGCGCGCGCAGGTGGTACAGCGCCGGGTCGAAGACGAGCAGGCCCGGTGTGCCCGGGCCGCCGACCAGCTTGTGCACGCTCACGAAGATGGCGTCGTAGCCATCGGGCTGGCCGGCGCGCATGTCGATCGCTGCATGCGGCGCGGCGGCCGCGAAGTCGAAGAACACCAGCCCGCCATGTTCGTGGATCAGCCGGGCGACGGCGCGGGTGTCGGTGATGGCGCCGGTGACGTTCGAAGCTGCGCTGAAAGAGCCGAAGATCGGCCGGCCTGATCCGCATGCCCCGCGTGCCTCGTGTACGGCGCGTGCTTCGTGCAGCGCCTGGCGCAGCGCTCCGAGGTCGATCGCGCCTTTCGCATCGAGCGGTATCTCGACCACCTCGACCATCGTCTCGCGCCAGCTCACTTCGTTGGAGTGGTGCTCGTAGGGGCCGACGAACACGAGCGGGCGCGCGCCAGGATCGAGCGCTGCGATGAACGGCTCGCGCAGCCCTTCCGGCACCACGAGCCCAAGGATTTCCTGCAGCCGCTTGATCGCCGCGGTGCTGCCGGTGCCGCAGAACAGCAGCTTGCAGTCCTCAGCGCCGAGGCAGGCCTTGATAACGCGCGCTGCGTCGTGCACCAGTGACGTCATGCACGCGCCGGTGGCGCTGTCCTCGGTGTGGGTGTTGGCGTAGAACGGCAGCACCTGGTCAGTGATGAAGGTCTCGATCCAGCGCAGCGAGCGGCCCGAGGCGACATGATCGGCATAGACGATGCGCCGTTCGCCGAACGGCGTTTGCACGACGGCGTCGCTGCCCATCAGTTGCGAGCGCACCCATGCCGCGTCCACGCCGGGCAGGCGCATGGGTTCCGCATGCCGCATCACTTGACCGCGGAGAAGTTGTATTCGCCGAGGTCGCCGAAGGCGGCGTCGAGCACGGTCATCGTCCCGGCCATGTACAGCGGCTGGCCGATCACGTCGTCGGAGACGTTGCCGGTGAAGACCCGCACCGCGATGCCGGAAGTCATGTTCCGGTGCACGAGGTGGATGCGCCCTGTCGACGGGCAGTACCAGCCGCGGGCCTTGATGTCGGGCGTGGTGCTGAGGTTGGCGTCGATGTGGCGGCAGTTTGCGGCGCCGGGTGCGCCCGGTCCGCCCTGGGTGTTGATGACGAGCTGCCCGGCGTCACGGTCGGTCTGCAGCGTCCAGGTGGTGCCGGCCAGGTTGGCCGGCCGCTCGGCCGCAGCGCCACCGGCGAAGAGGAAGGCGGCTGCAAACAAGAGGGTCGATTTCATGAGGGTTCTTTCGATGAAGGTCTGACGGTTGAACAAAGATCGGCGTCAAGCGCCGGCGGAAAACGGCAGGGTCTCGGGTTCGGCATGCGGGCCGATGCGCCGACGCAGCCCGATCGCCAGCAGCCCGGCGGCGAGCAGCATCCAGGTGCCGGGCTCGGGGACCTGTGGGGTCACCACGATGTCGAAGTGGCCGCCGCCGGTGCTCAACTCGAATGGGTCGCCGATGGCCGCGAAGACGCCGGTTTCGCCGAAGCCCGTGCTGACGGCCGCAAAGAACTCATAGCTGAACTGCAGCGTGTCGCCGGGGCCGATTTCGCCGAGAGAAAAGTCCTCCACGAGCAGGAATGCCAACTGGAAGCCGAAGGAGCCATCGGGCTCTTCGAATGCCGATATTTCGCCTTCGGCGTCGACGGTCGGGATCGCGAACAACTGGCCGCTCAGCGGCTCACGGAACAAACGCATGCCGTAGTCGAGCGGGATGTCTTCGACGAAGCTGCCGTCGGCATGGGTGAGCTTGGTGACGATCCTGGCGTTCACGACCGCCGTGGCGTCTCTGCCCGGATCCACGCCGCCCGGAAAGCTGTTGCCGATGCCGAAGAACTGCAAGGTCGGCGGCGGTATGAAGAAGTTCGCGCTCATGCCCACGGCCACGTCGGAGTTGTTGGTGATGGTTTGCGACATCGTCACCGCGGACTCCAATGCATTCGGAGGCAGCGCATTGGTGAAGAAGAATCCATTCACGCCAACACCGACGTTCCCGCGCCCGTCTCCCGTAGCGGAGGCGAACGCCTGGCCCGGGCTGTTGGGCAGGTTGGGGAATGGAATTCCATCGGCGAGCACGAGGGCTTGCGCCTCGGTCTCGCTGCCTGGCGGGACGGACTTGGCATCGAAGACGCTCCGCTCTGGCTGAAGTTGTGTTTTGTAGCTTGCGAAGGCGGTGATCTCGAAGTCGGAGACGTCGATCAAGGCGGCCGATGCACAAGCCGGCACCAGCGCAGCGATGAACAAGACCAGAAGGGAGGCGTACATGGTTGAAATCCTTTCGGATTCAAAGAGAGGCCGCGCCCGACGCGCCGCCCATGGCCAGTGAAGACGCGGTTCCCCGCACCATCCGGCCATGCGGAAGCCTTCGAGTTAGGGGATCTGCGGTCGGCCGAGCGCGGCGTGGGCGCGAGCCAGCAGCTCGGCGGCGGCCGTGGCGGAGCGGCCGGGCGCATCGAAACCGCGCCAGAACAGCGTTGCCTGTTCCAGCAACGGCAGCGCCCGCACCGGGTTGCCCAGCGCCAGATGCGCCCGGCCCAGGCCGACGAGGGCATCGGCACGCGCCGGCGTGACGCGGGTCTCCAGCCGCTCGAAATCCTGCAGCGCACGTTCGAGCGACAGGATCGCCTGCGTCGGTGCGCCCTGGTCGAGTTGCACGAGCCCGATCTGCGCCCGGGCGCGCATGCGCTCGCGTTGCCACTTCGGCGCGGGCTGGTCCGAATCGACGAGCGCCTGCAGGTGCTGCAACGCTGCCGCATGATCACCGCGCACGTGCGCGATCGTGCCGCGCGCCAGCGCCACGCGCGCGCGCAGTGCGCTTGCCGGTGCCAGGGCCGCGATGTGCGGCGCGACCGCGTCGATCTCGCGCGCCGCCGCATCGGGCCGACCTTCCAGCAGCAGCGCGAGCGCAACCGTGGTGCGGGCGCCAACCGTCACTTCGTGGCTCGCACCGAGCAAGCGGTCGAAGGCCGCGAGCGCCTGTGTCGCCTGCGCCCGCGCCACGGCGGCCTTGCGCCGTGCGAGCAGTGTCGTCGCACGGGTGTGCAGCAGCATCGCGTAGTTCATCGAGTCGGGCGCGAAGTGCTCGGCGAGGATGGCAAGCGCTTCGGCGGCGTTGGCATCGGCGAGTTCCAGTTCGCCCAGGTCGAGCCGGTAGCCGACGAGGTTCTGCACCAGCATGCCGGCGTGCAGGTTCTTCGGCCCGAGCAACGCGCGGTTGTCTGCCAGCGCGGCCTCTAGCATCGCGACGCCGCGCACCAGGTCACCGGTCACGGCCAGCGCACGGGCGTAGATCGAGCGCGCCTCGATCACGCGCGGGTGCGGCGGGGTTTCGCCATGCACGGCGATGGCGACGCGGAACGCCTGTTCGGCGCTGTCGCGCGCCAGATCGAACTTGTTCGCGTGCAGGTACACGAGCGCGAGCGTGACCGCGCTCGCAATCCGCTGCGGGTCGCGCTCGCCGAGTCGCGCCGCCGCGAGTTCGGCGCTCTCGCGCGCAAATTGCTCGGCGTCGGCGTACGCGCCCAGGTCGACCGCGGTCAGCGCCCGGTCCATCAGTGCGGTGGCCAGGTCGGTGGCCCCAGCCGCACTGCCGGCGCGCGCGCGCATGGCCGGCAGCGCGCTGTCGAGATCGGCGCGCGCCTGCTGGGGCCGCCCGCGCAGGCGGTGCACCTGCGACTGCAGCATCAGGGCACGCAGCGTCTGCGCATGCGTGGGGCCAAGCGACCGGCTCGCTTCGGCCACGGCACGCGTGACCACCGGCTCGGCCGCAGGCACGTCGCCGAGTGCCAGCAGGCTCTGACCGATCATGTTCGACAGCTCGACGCGGGCGCCGGTCTGGCCCGCGAGCGTCGTTTCCAGCTTCTTGTCGGCCTGTTTGAGCAGGTCGACCGCGGTGAGGGCTTGCTTGCCGCTGCCCTCGTACGGGTTGGCCTCGCGGAAGATCTCAGCGACGAAGTCCTTCACGTCTTCCGCGCGCTGCCGCTCGACCACCGCGATGCGCGCCTGCCAGAGCGCCGCGCCGGCGCCACCGAGCACGGTGAGCAGCAACGCCGCCGCCGCGCCGACCGCAAAGCGGTTGCGCCGCACGAGCTTGGCAAACGCCCGCCAGCGGCCGTCGGGCCGGGCACGCAGCGGGCGGTCTTCGAGATGGCGCTCGATGTCGTCGGCCAGCGCATCCACCGTCGGGTAACGATCGCCGGGCGACTTCTGCAGCGCGTGCAGCACGATGGTGTCGAGGTCGCCGCGCAAGGCCTTGCGGCGCGCCACGTCCGCTGCGGCCTCGCTCGGGCGGCGCGGCTCGGCGCTGAGCACGGCCTCTTCGAGCGCGGCCCGCGAGTCACGCAGCGGCCGGTACGGGCCGGTGCCGGCCAGCAGCTCGTAGAGCACGACACCCAGCGAGTACACATCCGAGCCAGTGCCCACCGGCTGGCCGGACACCTGCTCGGGCGAGGCATAACCGGGTGTCATCACCGGCCCGCCGCGGGCGGTGAGTTCGCTTGGCCCCGGCTCGCTGACCAGCTTGGCGATGCCGAAGTCGAGCAGCTTGACCGAGCCCGCGTCGTCGACCAGCAGGTTCGAGGGTTTCAGGTCGCGGTGCACCACGAGCTGCGAATGGGCATACGCCACGGCACGCGCGACCTGCAGGAACAGGCGCAAGCGCGCCACCACGTCGAGGGCCCGGGCGGCGCACCAGGTGTCGATCGCCTGGCCTTGTACCGCCTCGATCGCGAGGTAGGGCTGGCCTTCGGGCGACACGCCGGCGTCGTACAGGCGCGCGATGTTGGGGTGCACCAGCGCGGCCAGGATGTCGCGCTCGCGCGCCAGCCGCGCGGCGAGGCCGGGCGACAACATCTCGGCATGCGGCAGCTTCAGCGCGACCTGCCGTTGCAGCTGGCCATCGGCGCGCTCGGCCAGCCAGACCTCGCCCATGCCACCCGAACCCAGCGCTTCCAGCAAGCGGTAAGGTCCCACCCGGTCGCCCCGTTCGCGCTGTGGGCCATCAAGCGCGGCCTCGTCGGCCAGCGCCGAGGCCGCACACAGAGGCCCCGGCGCCCCGGCCAGCAGCCGCCGCAGAAGCTCGTGCAGGTCAGCGGCAGAGCCCGGCAGTGCGGCCAGCCAGGCCGCGCGTTCGGCCTCGGGCAGCTCCAGCGCCTCGTCAAGCAGCGGGCTCAGGCGCGCCCAGGTCTGTGCATCGAAGCCGAGCAGGCCGGGGCCAGCCATGGAGGGTCAGGCGCGCAGCGCTTGCTCCAGCAGCAACCGCGCCTTGTCCCAGTCGCGGCGCACCGTGCGCTCGCCGATGCCGAGCGCTTGCGCGATCTGCTCGTCGGTCAAGCCACCGAAGTAGCGCATCTCGACCACTTTCGCGAGCCGGGGATCGAGTTCCTCCAACTCAGCCAGGGCCTCGTGCACCCGCACCACCTCGTCGGCCGCAACGGCCAGGCGCTCGGGCTGCGCTGATTCGGTCCAGGTGACCCTGAAGGCCTGGCCGCCGTGGCGCTCGGTCTGGCGACGGCGCGCGAGATCGACGATCACCGAGCGCATCGTCCGGCTGGCATAGGCCAGCAACTGGTGCTCTCCGTCCAGCTCGGCGGCCGCAGGCGCCATGCGCAGGTAGGCTTCGTGCACGAGGGCCGAGGTGTCGAGCAGCGTGTTTCTGCCGCCGTTGCGCAGGCGGGCGCGGGCAATGATGCGCAGCTGGCGATAAAGCCGGTCCTGGACTTCCGGTGGTTCTGGCGTGGCAACGGGTTGCATCCGGTCAATGTGGCACGGGCGCCAGTTCGCCGCCACCCCCAATGAGTACGAACGATGGGAACGACCGAAAACTGCGAGCCGCCGGACGCGACGTTTGCCAGCATGGGACAACTAAGATGCGGCGCCTGCCCATGCCCATGCCCATGCCGCCCCACACGCCTTGACACCGACCCCATCGCGCCCTACCGCGGCGCTCACCAGCTGGCTGCTCTCGTTGTGGCCGGCGCCGACCACCGTGAACTGGCACGAACGCCTGCGCGTCGTGGTCGGTGCGACGCTGGGCATGCTCGTCACGGCGCTGCTGAGCCAGGCCATGGGCGGGCCGTCGGCCGTCTGGCTGGTGGCGCCCATGGGGGCCAGCGCGGTGCTGGTGTTCGCCGTGCCGTCGAGCCCGATGGCCCAGCCCTGGCCGGTGGTCGGCGGCAATGCGGTGTCGGCGCTGGTGGGTGTCTTGTGCGTGCTGGCCATCGGCCCACCGGCCTGGCGCGCGGCAGCGGCGGTCGGCGGCGCGATCGCCCTGATGTTTGCGCTGCGCTGCCTGCATCCGCCGGGTGCGGCGTCGGCGCTGCTGGTGGCGCTGTCGGGTATTGGCGACCCGCGTTTTGCGCTGTTCCCGGTGCTGGTGAACGCCACGCTGCTGGCCGCCACCGGGCTGGCCTACAACGGCGCCACACGCAAGCATCCGGCGCCTGCCGCACCACGCGCCGAAACCACCACGGACGCCGACCTCGACGCCGTGCTGGCCCGCTACAACCAGGTGCTGGACATCGGCCGCGACGACCTGAAGGCGCTGCTCGAAGACACGCAGCTGCAGACCTACCAGCGCAAGCTGGCCAACCTGCGCTGCGGCGACATCATGTCGCGCCAGCCCGTCACCGTGGGCCATGGCACGCCGCTGCACGCGGCCTGGGCGCTGTTCCGCGAACACCGGGTGAAGGCACTGCCGGTGGTGGCGGCCAGCGGCCACATCATCGGCATCGTGACGCCGGCCGACTTCCTGCGCGGCGCCGACACCGAAGCGCCAGGTGGTTTTGTCGAACGCCTGCTGAAGCAGCGCGGCCTGGCCAAAGGCGCGCCGCCGGCTGCCGACGTACCGGCGATGGTGGCGCAGATCATGACGCGCCAGGTGCGGGTGGTCAGCGCCGACCGGCACTTGAGCGAGCTGATCCCCCTGTTCGGCAGCAGCGGCCACCACCACATTCCGGTGGTCGACGGCGGCAACCGGTTGATCGGCATCATCACGCAGTCCGACGTGGTGGCGGCCTTGTGCCGGCCGGGTGTGCGCGCGGTCTGATCAGAAGACTTCGGTGTCGACGTCGGCCTGGTTGCCGGGGTTGTAGCGCGGGCCGGTCACCGTCTGCTCGTTGACCAGCGCATCGACGCGGGCCACCACCGAAGGCGCCAGCGTGATGTCGGCGGCCGCCAGGTTCTCGCGCAGATGCGCCGATTGCGTCGTGCCCGGAATCGGCACGATGTGCTCGCCCTTGGCCAGCAGCCAGGCCAGTGACAACTGCGCGGCGCTGATGCCGGCCTCGGCCGCCAGCCCCTGGTAGCCGGGCAGCAGTTGCAGGTTCTGCGCGTAGTTCGCCGGTTCGAAACGTGGCATGCCGCGGCGAATGTCTTTCGCGTCGAAGCTGACGATGTCGGGCGGTGCGTCGGTGAGGAAACCACGTGCCACCGGGCTGAAGGCGACGAACGCGGCGCCGATCTCGCGACAGACATCCAGCACCGCGATCTCGGCGTTGCGCGTCCACGGCGAGTATTCGGTCTGCACCGCGGCGACCGGGTGCACCGCATGGGCGCGGCGCACGGTGGCTGCCGACACTTCAGACAGGCCGATGGCGCGCACCTTGCCGGCCCGCACCAGGTCGGCGAGCGCGCCGACACTCTCTTCGATGGCAATCTTCTTGTCCCAGCGGTGCAGGTAGTAGAGGTCGATGACCTCGGTCTGCAGCCGGCGCAGGCTGTCGTCGCAGCTGGCCTTGATGGTCTCGGGCCGACCGTCGATGACACGCACGCCGTTCACGCCCTGCATACCGCCCTTGCTGGCCAGCACGAACTTCGAACGCTGCGCTTTCAGCACCCGCCCGACCAGGGTTTCGTTGGCACCGAAGCCGTACAGCGCCGCGGTGTCGAACAGCGTGACGCCGAGGTCCAGCGCTTCGAGCAGCAGTGTTTCGGCCACCTCGGCCGACGGCGGCGCGCCGTAGGCATGGCTGAGGTTCATGCAGCCCAGGCCGATGGCCGAGACCTCGAAAGGCCCGATGCGCCGCGTGGCCGTCATGCGAGCTGGCGCTCCAGATCGTGCAGCACCTCATAACAAGGCAGCACCTGGGCGACGCTGGCATTGGGCTGGCGCTTGTCGCGGATGGCGGCGAAGAACTCGCGGTCCTGCAGCTCGATGCCGTTGGTCGAGACATCGACCTTGCTGACATCGATCTTCTCTTCCTTGCCGGTGAACAGGTCGTCGTAGCGTGCGAGATACGTACCCGTGTCGCCGATGTAGCGGAAGAAGGTGCCGAGCGGGCCGTCGTTGTTGAAGCTGAGGCTCAGCGTGCAGATCGCGCCGTTGGCGGCCTTGAGCTGGATGCTCATGTCCATCGCGATGCCCAGGCCGGCGTGGATCGGCCCCTGCACCGCATTGGCCTTCACCACCGGGCTGCCGGTCTGGTAGGCGAACAGGTCGACGGTGTGTGCGGCGTGGTGCCACAGCAGGTGGTCAGTCCAGCTGCGTGCCTGGCCGAGTGCGTTCATGTTCGTGCGGCGGAAGAAATACGTCTGCACGTCCATCTGCTGGATCTTGAACTCGCCGGTGGCTACTTTCTTGTGCACCCACTGGTGGCTGGGGTTGAAGCGGCGGGTGTGGCCGCACATCGCCACCAGCCCGGTGTTCTCCTGCATCTGCACCACGCGGTAGGCGTCGCGCAAGGAGTCCGCCAGCGGAATCTCGACCTGCACATGTTTGCCCGCCTTCATGCAGGCCACGGCCTGCGCCGCGTGCATTTGCGTCGGCGTGCACAGGATCACCGCGTCGACTTCCTTGATGGCCAGGCTGTCGGCGAGGTCGGTGGTGACGTGCTTGATGCCGTACTTGTCAGCCACTTCCTGCGTCTTGGCCAGATCGCGGCTGACGAGGGACACCACCTCGACGCCGTCGATCAGTTTGATGGCATCGAGATGTTTGATGCCGAAGGCGCCGGCACCGGCGAGCGCAACCTTGATCGTCATGTGTTCTCCAGGATCAGATGGCCGACGGCCGTGTTCGATGCCGGCACGTGATAGAAGCGCTGGCGCACCTTCGGCGCCGGGCCACCGTCAACATCGCTCATCGCGCCGCGTGCGATCAGCCACATCACCAGCTCGATGCCTTCGCTGCCAGCTTCACGCACGTAGTCGATGTGCGGCTTCTCGGCCAGCGCCGCCGGGTCGGCGATCAGCTGGTCGAGGAAGGCGTTGTCGAACTCCTTGTTGATGAGCCCGGCGCGCGGGCCTTGCAGCTGGTGGCTCATGCCGCCCGTGCCCCAGATCTGCACGTTCAGCGGCTCGTCGTAGCTTTCCACGGCCTTGCGGATCGCCTTGCCGAGGTTGTAGCAACGCCGGCCCGAAGGCACCGGGTACTGCACGACGTTCACCGCGAACGGAATCACCGGGCACGGCCAAGCGTCAGGCTGGCCGCACATCAGCGACAACGGCACCGTCAGGCCATGGTCGACATCCATCTTGTTGACGATGGTCAGGTCGAAGTCGTCCTGGATCACGCTTTGTGCGATGTGCGAGGCCAGTTCGGGGTGGCCGATGACCTTCGGCACCGGCCGCGGGCCCCAGCCTTCGTCGGCGGGTGTGTATTCGGCCGCGCAGCCGATGGCGAAGGTGGGAATCATCTCCAGGCTGAAGGCCGTGGCGTGGTCGTTGAAGACCAGGAAGATGACGTCAGGCTTGTTGTCCTTCAGCCACTGCTTGCCGAACTCGTAGCCCTGGAACAGCGGCTGCCAGTACGGCTCGGCCGTCTTGCCGAGGTCGAGCGCCGCGCCGATGGCGGGCACATGGCTGGTGTAGACGCTCGCGGAAATGTGTGCGGTCGTGCGGGCCATCAGGTCCTCCCCCAGCGGGCGTCGCGGCCGCCGTTGATCATCATGTTGCGGTACGCCTCTTCGCTCATGCCGGTCATGCTGCCGGCCATCTGCTGGAAGCTCTTGCCGTCGGTGGCACCGATCTTGGCCAGGAAATAGATGTTGCCGCCGGCTGCGATGCAGCGGTTCAGGTCGCGCGCCAGCACGGCCTGCTTCTGCTCTTCGCTCATCGGCCATTCGTCGAGGTAGGCACGTTCGTTCGCCTTGAAGCGTGTGCGGTTCTCGGCCTTCATCAGACTCATGCAGAACTGGTTCAGGTGGTAGCCCTTGCGCGACTGTTCGGCGTCGAAGATGGTGGTGCCGGGGACGTCGAGATACGGTTTGTTCAGTGCCATCAGAGTTCCTCGGGCCAGTACAGGCGCATCGGGTTCGTCACCAGCAGCTTGCGCTGCAGTTCGGGCGCGGTTGCGATGTGCGGAATGAAGTCGACCAACAGGCCGTCGTCGGGCATGTGGTTCTTCAGGTTCGGGTGCGGCCAGTCGGTGCCCCACAAGACCCGGTCGGGGAAGGTGTCGACGATGCGGCGGGCGAACGGCACCACGTCGCGGTACGCGGCCTGTTCACCGTTCAAGGCGTTCGGGCCGTTGACCGAGAGGCGTTCGGGGCAACTCACCTTGCTCCAGACGTTGGGGTACTCGCGCATGAACTTCTCGAACAGCGCGAACTGCGAGCCGTCGACGGGCAGGCTCACGTCGGGCCGGCCCATGTGGTCGACGACGATGGTGGTCGGCAGCGCAGTGAAGAAGTCCCACAGCTCGGGCAGGTCCACCGCCTCGAAGTAGATCACCACATGCCAGCCCAGCGGCGCAATGCGGCTGGCGATCTCCAGCAACTCGTCCTTGGGCGTGAAGTCGACCAGGCGCTTGACGAAGTTGAAGCGCACGCCGCGCACACCGGCTGCGTGCATGGCTTGCAGTTCGTTGTCGGTGACACTGCGTTTGACGGTGGCGATGCCACGCGCCTTGCCGTTCGACGCGATGCAGGCGTCGAGCATCGCACGGTTGTCGGCACCGTGGCAGGTGGCCTGCACGACAACATTGCGCGCGAAGCCGAGGTGGTCGCGCAACGCGAACAGCTGCGCCTTGCTGGCGTCACACGGCGTGTACTTGCGCTCGGGGGCAAACGGGAATTCGTCACCGGGGCCGAAGACGTGGCAGTGTGCGTCGACGGCGCCTGCGGGCAACTGGAAACTGGGCTTGCTGGGGCCGGCGTACCAGTCCAGCCAGCCGGGGGTTTTTTCGAAAGCCATTTCAGTCCTTCTTCTTCACGTGTTGGAGCAGGCGGTCGGCCTCGGTGCGCCAGTCGGCGCTGCGGGCAAACGGCTTCGTGCCCCTGGCGCCGAACAAACCTGCGTCGGCCAGGTCGGCGATGAACGCCTGGCGCTCGGCCGTGCCCGATGCGCTGAACGGGGCCAGCCCGGCTTCGCGCACGGTCTCGGCGACCTCGCGCACTTCTTCGCTGCGGCGGCGGCCGTGTTCGATGACCCGCTGGAAAAAGTAGGCGCCCTGTTTTTCCCAGTCGATGCCGGGAAAGGTTTCCTGCAGCGAGGCCAGCACCTGGTCTTCGACACCGTAGTGGCGTGCGGTGGTGAAGCTTTCGATGACCATCGCTTCCAGGCCTTTGATCATCACGCTGCGGCACATCTTGGTGGCCGACGCCACGCCGAGCTGCACGCTCGCGATCTTCGGCGCGAAGCCAAGCTGCTCCAGCAGCGGCTGCAGCGCCGCGGCATTCGGGCCGCCCAGCAGCAAAGGCACCTTGATGCGGTACGGCGGCACCGAGGTCATGACCGCGCCTTCGACATACAGCGCACCGGTGGCGTCGACAAAGCCCGCAGCACGGATCTTGGCGCCTGGCGAGGCCGAGTTGAAGTCGAGGAAAAACGCGCCCTTCGCGAGACCCGGCACGCAGGCCTGCGCCACTTTCACCGCCTGGCTGGCGGTGACCGCGGAGATCACGAGTTCGGCGCCCTGCACCGCTTCGGCATGCGACGCAGCCAATGTGACGCCGTGCTGCGCCGCGTGGTCGCGCAGGGCATTGCCGGCCTCGCTGCCGAACTTGGTGTCGAAGGCCGTGAGGGCATGGCCCTGCAGGTCTTCAGCCAGGATGCGACCGACCTCGCCGTAACCGATGAGCGCGATCTTCATTTCAGTCGACGTAGCGCAGGCCGGCAGCCGCCAGCGGTTCGCGCATCTTGTACATGTCCAGGCCCAGTACACCCGCCGCGAGCTTGGCGCGTTTGTCGGCTTCGTTGGCTTCGCGTTTCGAAGCGGCATCGGCCGTGGCCACGGCCATCGCGGCCGGCACCACGACGACACCGTCGTCGTCGGCGACGATCACGTCGCCCGGGGTGACCCAGGCGCCGGCGCAGACCACGGGGATGTTGACCGAGCCGATGGTGGACTTGATCGTGCCCTTGGAACTGACAGCCTTGCTCCACACCGGGAAGCCCATCTCGGTGAGGTCTTTCACGTCGCGGCAGCCGGCATCGATGACCAGACCGCGGGCGCCGCGGGCCATGAAGGAAGTCGCCAGCAGGTCGCCGAAATAGCCGTCGGTGCAGTCGGCCGTGATCGCGGCGACGACGATGTCGCCCTCCTGGATCTGCTCGGCCACGACATGCATCATCCAGTTGTCGCCCGGGTGCAGCAGCACCGTGACGGCCGTGCCCGAGATGCGCGCGCCGGCGTAGATCGGCCGCATGTAGGGTTTCATCAGCCCGACCCGGCCCATCGCTTCGTGCACTGTAGAGGCGCCGAAGCGTGCGAGCGTGTCGGCCGCGACGCGGTCGGCACGGGTGATGTTGCGTTTGACGACGCCGAGTTCGAACATGCTTATTTCCCCTTCAGCTTGAGTGCGGCGTCGAGCCGCGGGAAGACACGGCGTGCGTTGCCTTCGTAGACCTGCTGCTTCTGCGCCGCGGTGAGCAGCGTCGAGGCTTCGATGTAGCGCTTGGTGTCGTCGTAGTAGAAGCCGGTTTCGGGGTCGATGCCGCGCACCGCGCCGATCATCTCGCTGGCGAAGAGGATGTTGTCGACCGGGATCACCTTGGTCAGCAGGTCGATGCCCGGCTGGTGGTAGACGCAGGTGTCGAAGAAGATGTTCTTCAGCAGGTGGTCTTTCAGCAGCGGCTTCTTCAGTTCCTGCGCCAGGCCGCGGAACCGGCCCCAGTGGTAGGGCACGGCACCGCCGCCGTGCGGAATCAGGAACTTCAGCGTCGGGAAGTCCTTGAACAGATCGCTCGTCAGGCACTGCATGAAGGCCGTCGTGTCGGCGTTCAGGTAGTGCGCGCCGGTGGTGTGGAAACACGCGTTGCACGAAGTGCTGACGTGGACCATCGCCGGGATGTCGAACTCGACCATCTTCTCGTAGATCGGGTACCAGGCGCGGTCGGAGAGCGGCGGGCTCGTCCAGTGGCCGCCCGAAGGGTCGGGGTTCAGGTTGATGCCGACGTTGCCGTATTCCTTGACGCAGCGTTCCAGCTCGGGGATGCAGGTCTTGGGGTCAACACCCGGGCTCTGCGGCAGCATCGCCGCGGGAATGAAACTGTCAGGGAAGAGCTGACTGACGCGGTAGCAGAGTTCGTTGCAGATCGCCGCCCAGGTGCTGCTGACGTTGAAGTCGCCGATGTGGTGCGCCATGAAGCTGGCGCGCGGGCTGAAGATCGTCAGGTCGCTGCCGCGTTCGCGCATCTTGGCGAGCTGGTTGAGTTCGATCGACTCGCGCAACTCGTCGTCGCTGATCTTCAGGTCCGCCACTTTCGGCATCGATGCCGGGTCCTTGATGCCGGCTATCTGCTGGTTGCGCCAGGCCTCCAGCGCTTTCGGCGCGGTGGTGTAGTGGCCGTGAACGTCGATGATCATGGGTGTGTCTCCTCGGGAATGTGGTCAGGCCGGTTCCATGCCGTGGCGGCGCTTCGCCGCGTCGGCATCGGGCGCAACCAGAAAAGCCAGGCAGGCCTCGGTGCCGGCATGCGCCGGGCCCGGGCAGCGGCCGGCGGAAAAGGTGGTGATGAAGGCGGTGTCGCCGGGCAGCGTGCCGAGCACGTCGACACCGTCCACGTGCAGCAGCTCCGCCAGCTGCTGGAAACCGAGTGCCGCCTCGCCGCTGGCGATGAGCTGGGCCACCGGCACACCGGGTTTGGCCTGCACGATGCGGCCCTGCACCTCGGCAACGATGCCCCAGCGCTCGAACAGTTGCATCAGGAACGTGCCGCTGGGGCCGGTGGAAAAGCCGATGCTGGGCGCCGCCAGCACGGCCTGTTTCAACGCCGCCTCGCTGCCGATGTCGGGCCGCGGCGCACCGGCGCGCACGGCCACGGCCACCGGCGAGCGCACCAGGTCGACACGGCTGCCGGCCAGCAGGTGCCCGCCGGCGATGAGCTTGTCGATGGCGTCGGAGGCCAGCACCACGAGGTCGAAACGTTCGCCCGCCTGCACACGCCTGGCGGCATCGACGCCGCCCACCGACGTGACGGCCAGCGCCGTGCCGGCGCGCTGCTCGAAGGCGGTGGCCAGGTCGGCCAGCACCTGACGGGTGGCCATCGACGACAGGCAGCTGATGTTGGCAGTCATGCGGCAGATTCTTGTGCAAGCCCTCGTATTCTTCAACGCGATTCCCGCACTAGCTGCTAGGCCGGTTTAGCATGGCAGCCGTGGACCTGAAGCAGATCGATTATTTCGTGCACGTGGCCGAACTCGGCAGCTTCACCCGCGCTGCCACGGTGCTGCGTGTGGCGCAGCCGGCGCTGAGCCGGCAGGTGCGCAGCCTGGAAGTGGAACTGCGGCAGCCGCTGTTCGACCGCAACGGCCGCGGCGTCACGCTCACCGAAGCCGGCAAACGCCTGCTGGCGCACGGCCGCGGCATCCTGCAGCAGGTGGAACGCGCGCGGCAAGACCTGGAAGACCAGCGCGGCGCCGCTTCGGGGCGGCTGGCGATCGGGCTGCCGCCGAGCGTCAGCCGCACACTCACCGGGCCGCTGGTCGAGACCTTCCGCGAGCGTTTCCCGAAGGCGACGCTGACCATGGTCGAAGGCCTGTCGACCTACGTGCTGGAATGGCTGGTGCTCGGGCGCATCGACTGCGCGGTGGTCTACAACGTCACGCCGGCCGCCGCTGTCGACCTGGTGCCGGTGCTCGACGAGCCGCTGTACCTGGTGTCGGCACGCGGCGCCGCGCCGGCGCTGGTGGCCAAGCCGGTGGCGCTGACGAAGCTGGCGGACCATGAGCTGGTGATACCGAGCCGCCCGCATTCGATCCGCATGCTGCTGGAAACCACGCTCGCCGGCGCCGGGCTGAAACCGCGCATCGGGCTCGAAATCGAAAGTGTGCCCGCCATCCTGGACCTGGTGGAACGCAACCCGCTGCATGCGGTGCTGGCGTTGAACGCACTGCGCGGGCGCGAAGAGAATTTCGTCGCGCGGCCGATCACGATCACACGCGACCAGCCGCCGCTGGCAGCGCGGCTGTGGATCGCCACCTCGGCACAACGGCCGCGCGGCCCGCTCATCGAGCAGGGCACGGCCTTGCTGGCCGAGATGTTGAAGCGGCTCTGGGCTTAACCCGCTTCGGCGTTGTAGACCACGCGCTGCAGGATCCAGGTGCGGTCGATGCTGCCGTTGTTGCCCAGGTCCAGCTCCAGCGTGATGGTGCCGCTGCCATAGCTGCAGGCGATCCTGTCGTTGCTGGTCGTCACGCTGAAGTTGCCGGCTGACGCCAGCCCGTCGCTGCCCAGCGTCAGCGCGCCGCTGGTGCTGATCTGCAGCGTGGCGTTCGGCCGCCGCGGCGTGCTCGCGGCCAGGCTCAGCGAACCCTGGTGCGTGCGCGAGGTCAGCGTGCCTGTGGTCGAGAAGGTGCGCACCACGGTCCAGTTCAGCGATTTCAGTTCGTAGCTGGCCTGACGCGTGCCGAAGCTGCTGTCCAGCGTCACGCCGGTGCTGCTGAGCTGCGCCGTCACCACACGCGCACCGCCGCCGAGGTCGACCACGGTGCGCTGGCGGCGTTTGTTGCCGTTGAGGGTGGTGCTGCCCTGCGCCGTCGTGCCCTTCAGCGCCGAGGCGGTGAGCGTGAGGTCGGCCGTGCCGTTGCCGATGGCGGTGACCACCAGCGTCAGGCCGCCGTCGAGCACCAGCGCGCCGTCGACGCCGCAGGCGGCGTAGGTGACGTGGTAGGTCTCGCCGGCGTCGAGCTGGCCGTTGAGCTGCTGCACCGAGGTGCCGCCGGTGATGCCCCAGGTGACCGTGCCGCCAGCGGCGCAATCGACCGTGGCACCGGGCAGGCCCAGGGCCTGCGGCTGCATCAGCGTGTTGCCGGCGCTGGCGCCGGTGGTGGCGTCGGTGGTGACACCCGAGGAACTGCCGAGCGCGGTTTCCAGCGCATCGGCGGCGCTGTCCACGCTGCTGGCCGCCAGCACCGTCATCGTCGTGGCGTCGGCGGCGTAGCCCTGGGCCACCTCCTGCGACAGGGTGCTGCCGGCGTCATCGCCGCCGCCGCAGGCGCCCAGCAGGGCTGCGGCCAGCGCGCTGGTGGTGGCAAGGGAAGTGGTGAAGAAGGGGCGGCGCAAGCGGGTGTTGTGCAGCTTCATGATGGCGAGTCTCCCGGGGAATCGAAGTATGTAGGGCAGGCAGGTCGGCGCACGGGCGCACCTGGGCTCCGATTGAACGCGCTGCGGTGACGCCGGCGGCGGCCAATGCGTATCAAGTTGTTCCCGAGCCGCCGATGACAGCGCCGGTGACAGTCCCGACAGCCGCTGCTAACCTGCCACACGGGATGTCTTCCGGGAGCATTTGCGCATGGCCACCGTCCGTTACCTCGTGAACGGTCTCGCCGCAGACTGCAGGGCGCTGCCATGAGCAGTGCCATCGCCACCGTCGCCCTGGTCGTGCCCGACTACGACGAAGCCATCGCCTTCTACCGCGACGCGCTGGGTTTCGAGCTGCTCGAAGACGTGGCCATAGGCGCGGGCAAACGCTGGGTGCGCATGGCGCCGCCGGGCGGCCAGGGCGCGGCGCTGCTGCTGGCCAAGGCGGCCAGCGAAGAGCAGGCGTCTCGGGTGGGCAACCAGACTGGCGGCCGGGTCTTCCTGTTCCTGCACAGCGACGACTTCGACAGTACCGTAGCGCGGCTGCCCGCCCATGGCGGCCGGCTCACCGAAGCCGTGCGCCACGAAGCCTACGGCCGGGTCGTGGTGTTCCTCGACCGTTTTGGCAACAAGTGGGACTTGATCGAACCGAAGCGCTGACGACGTCAGGAAGCCTAGGAAGCGGCGGCGATCTCGACGACCCGGGCGCGCTGCTCGGCACAGGCGCTGTCGAAGACCTCGCGCGCGCAGTCGTGGCAGCAGCCGCAGCACGACGCCACCTGCAACTTGTCTTGCAGCACATCGAAACAGGCCGTGCCGCTGTGCACGGCGGCTTTGATGTCGCGGTCGGAAACCCGGTTGCAGAGGCAGACGATCATGATGATGCGGCGCGGATCCAGGGGATCGGAATGCGCTGCATCGTAATCTAAATGCGAATCCTTCGCAATACTGTTGTCGTGATCAAGGTCACGATGCGTCGCCCTCGCCCATCTGCGTCTGCAGGTAGTTCTGCTCGCCGACCTGGCCCACCAGCTCGATCTGGGTTTCGAGGTAGTCGATGTGCTCTTCGGTGTCGGCCAGGATCTCTTCGAAGACCTCGCGGCTGACGTAGTCGCGCACCGTCTCGCAGTGCGCGATGGCTTCCTTCAGCAAACCGTGCGAGCCGGTTTCCGCCTTCAGGTCGCAGTGCAGCACCTCGATGGCGTTTTCGCCGATCAGCAGTTTGCCCAGGTCTTGCAGGTTGGGCAGGCCTTCGAGCATCAGGATGCGGTCCATCAGCTTGTCGGCGTGTTTCATCTCCTCGATCGACTCATCGTACTCGTGTTTGGCCATTCGCTTGAAGCCCCAGTTCTTCAGCATGCGGTAGTGCAGGAAGTACTGGTTGATCGCCGTCAGCTCGTTTTTCAGCTGCCGGTTCAGGTAGTCGATGACTTGGGCGTCGCCTTGCATGGGGCCTCCGGCCGGTGAGGAATGTGCCGCATTGTGGCGCGGGCCCGCGATGCCGCCGAACACGATCGTCGGCCCGGTCCGGATTGGCTTCGATTGGGCGGCGCGCCGGGTAATTCCCAGCATGGCGCAGGGTTGGCTTCCCGCCGCATCATGCGCGCTCCCGAACAGGATGCAGGAGACCGCAGGTGGCCAAGATCAACGTCAACGGGCGTGTGCACGATGTCAGCGCCGAACCCGACACACCCTTGCTCTGGGTGCTGCGTGAACAGGTCGGTCTCACCGGCACCAAATACGGCTGCGGCGTCGCGCAATGCGGCGCCTGCACTGTGCACATTGATGGCGCGCCGGTGCGAAGCTGCGTGCTGCCGCTGACCGCCGTGCAGGCGTCGCAGAAGATCACCACCATCGAAGGCCTGTCGCCCGATGGTTCACACCCGTTGCAGAAAGCCTGGGTGAACCTGGATGTGCCGCAGTGCGGCTACTGTCAGAGCGGCATGATCATGGCCGCCGCGGCGCTGTTGAAGAGCAAACCGAAACCGACCGACGCCGACATCGACGCCAACATCACCAACATCTGCCGCTGCGGCACCTACAACCGCGTGCGCGCCGCCATCAAGCAGGCGTCGGGCGACACCCGTGTGGCGTCGCTGGACATCGTGCACATCCACAGGAGCACGACATGAGCGCCGCTACTTCTGGTCTGTCCCGCCGTGAATTCATCGGCAGCGCCGCGGCTGCCGGTTCGTTGGTCGTCGGCTTCCACATCCCCGCAGCAGCGCAGGGCGCGCCGGCGCCCGAGATCAACGCCTGGGTCGTCGTGCAGCCCGACGACAAGGTGATCATCCGCATCGCACGGTCCGAGATGGGCCAGGGCACGCTGACCGGGCTGGCGCAACTGGTCGCCGAAGAGCTGGAATGCGACTGGGCCAAGGTGACGACCGAGTACCCCACCCCCGGCCAGAACCTGGCGCGCAACCGCGCCTGGGGCAACTTCAGCACCGGTGGCAGCCGCGGCATCCGCGAGTCGCACGAGTACGTGCGCAAGGGTGGCGCGTCCGCACGCATGATGCTCGTGCAGGCGGCGGCCGACGGGTGGGGTGTGCCGGCGGCGGAGTGCCGTGTCAGCAAGGGGGTTGTCACGCACCCGGGCAGCAGCCGCAGCACGAGCTACGGCAAGGTGTCTGCAGCGGCGGCGAAGCTGACCGTGCCGACCGAGGTGGCGCTGAAAGACCCGAAGGACTGGAAGCTGGTGGGCCAGCGCATCGCGCGCCTCGACACGGTCGACAAGACCACCGGCAAACAGATCTACGGCACCGACCTGAAACTGCCCGGCATGTTGAACGCCGCCATTCGCGACTGCCCGGTGTTCGGCGGCAAGCTGCGTGGTGTCGACACCGCCGCGGTGGAGAAGATGCCCGGCGTGAAGAAGGTCGTGCGGGTCGGCGACAGCGCCATCGCGGTGGTGGCCGACACCTGGTGGCACGCGAAGAAAGCCGTCGATGCGCTGCAGCCCGACTGGGACTTCGGCGACAACGGCAAGCTGCAGCAGGCCGGCATCAATGCCACCATCAAGGCCGGGCTCGATGCCGAGCAGGCGGCGGTCGGCAACAGCAACGGCGACGCCAAGGCCGCGTTGGCGACAGCGGCCAAGAAGGTCGAGGCGGTGTATTCGTACCCGCACCAGAACCACGCGACGATGGAGACGATGAACGCCACCGCCAAGTGGACCCCCGAACGCTGCGAGGTCTGGACCCCCACGCAGAACGGCGAAGCCGCGCTCGCCGCCGCCTCCGAAGCCTCGGGGCTGAAACCGGCGCAGTGCGAGGTCTACAAACTGCACCTGGGCGGCGGCTTCGGCCGTCGCGGCGCGGTGCACGACTGGGTGCGCCAGGCGGTGGTGATCGCCAAGGAACTGCCGGGCACGCCGGTGAAGCTGATCTGGTCGCGCGAAGAGGACATGACACACGGCCGCTACCACCCCATCACGCAGTGCAAGCTGCAGGCCGGGCTGGACGCGCAGGGCAACATCACGGCCTTGCACATGCGCATCTCGGGGCAGTCGATCCTGGCGGGCATCTTTCCGCAGAACGTGCGCGACGGCAAAGACCCGGTGGTCTTCCAGGGCCTGAACAACGGCGGCGGCGAAGCGATGATCGGCTACGGTTTCCCGCACCTGCTGATCGACCACGCCATGCGCAACCCGCACGTGCCGCCAGGCTTCTGGCGCGGCGTGAACCTGAACCAGAACACGATTTACCTGGAGTGTTTCATCGACGAGGTCGCGCACAGCACCAACCAGGATCCGCTGGCGCTGCGGCGCAAGCTGATGGTGAACTACCCGAAGCATCTGGCGGTGCTGGAAGCTGCCGCCAAACGTGCCGGCTGGGGCACTCCGGCGGCCGACGTGAACGGCCAGAAGGTCTTCCGCGGTCTGGCGCAGACCCACGGTTTCGGCAGTTATGTCGCGGCCTGCGCCGAGGTCTCGGTGAACAAGGATGGTGAACTGAAAGTGCACCGCATCGTCGCCGCCACCGACCCCGGTTACGCGGTGAACCCGCAGCAGATCGAAGCCCAGGTCGAAGGTTCGTTCGTCTACGGCCTGAGTGCTGCGCTGTACGGTGAATGCACGGTGAAGGACGGCCGCATCCAGCAGACCAACTTCGACAGCTACCCGGCGATGCGCATCAGCGAGATGCCCAAGGTCGAAACCATCGTGATGGGCTCGGGTGGCTTCTGGGGCGGTGTCGGCGAGCCGACCATCGCCGTCGCCGCGCCTGCGGTGCTGAACGCGGTGTTCGCCGCCACTGGCATCCGCGTGCGCGATCTGCCGCTGAAGAACCACAGCTTGAAGCGTGCGTGAACCTCGCTGCCTTGCTGCTGGGCCTGGTGGTCGTGGGTGACGGTGTGCCGACACCGTTGACCACGACCCCGGGCGACGCAGCGCGTGGCCGCGCCATCGTCGTCAACCGGCAGCAGGGCCTGTGCCTGCTGTGCCACAGCGGGCCGTTTCCCGAGGAACGTTTCCAGGGCAACCTGGCGCCCACGCTGGCAGGCGCCGGCAGCCGCTGGAACGCAGCACAACTGCGGCTGCGCATCGCCGATTCGCGCCGGCTCAACCCCGACAGCTTCATGCCTGCCTTCCACAACCCCGACGGCCGCGACCGTGTGGCGCCAGCCTTCGCCGGCAAGCCGGCGCTCGACGCGCAGCAGGTCGAGGACGTGGTGGTTTTTCTGCAGACTTTGAAATGAAACCCCCGCGCTCACTTCGGACGCCGTGGTTCGCTATCGGCCCGTTGCGGCCGTTGGGGTGGTGGCGGTCGCGCGCGCTTGGGGTGCCCTGTTGCGCTCATGTCCCCCGCCCCAGCTTGCTGCGCAAGCTGGGGCTCCTCCTTTACTTCGCTCCACAGGGCACCCCAATCGCCC
>Ga0307515_10000659_pt1 | contig 79761 bp, 68 predicted proteins | sample 17_EM_MG_FD_194513 | JGI IMG/M metagenome (GOLD analysis project Ga0307515, IMG submission 194513) | Populus trichocarpa ectomycorrhiza microbial communities from riparian zone in the Pacific Northwest, United States - 17_EM | ecosystem: Host-associated > Plants > Roots > Unclassified | place...
TTGTAGATTGGTAGCTATATAGATACATAGATACATAGATGAGAATACAACCTGAATACATGAGTTTTAAAAATCGTTGCACGATTAGTAGTAGCTATGAGTTCCAGGCGCACCAGCAGCGTTCCCAGATGTTGGTTTTCCCAGAATGCTCTACTGTGATTCGAGGTGCTCCCAGACACTCACAGGTTTGTCGCTGGCGCTCCCAGGTGCTGTGCTGTGCAACGCGACCCGTCGCCTGGGCGACAGGCAGCGTGTAATTCTCCGTCAGAGGGTACAAGGTTCCGTCAGAGCCGTCAGAGCCGCCCGGAACACCCGGGTGTTTCAGATGGAAACCAGGGTTGTTGCTGATGGGCCAGATTCAGCAAGATATCATATACATCAATTTGGCTAGTGTTAGCGACGGTTCCAGATTTGGACCCAGCCGGTTTTATTGGTCTGCGTGGCAACGGCCTTACGCCATCAAAAATCGACGATTTTTTGAGGGAACAATCTCATCAAGGCCACAAATATTCCTCAGAGAGTCTAGTGTTTGGTACTGAGAATATGCAGCTCCACACTGAGCATCTTTGGGAGTCTCTGATTTTTGATATCCTCAAATCTCAGCCTGTGGTAGCCTAAAAACCTCGTATTTGGGCCAACAATGACTGTAATTTCAGAGCAGCTTGCTGCGTTTGGAAGATATCAAAAATCGGAGACCACGAAAAGATGCGCTGTCCAAAGCTGCATATTCTATATACCAAACACTACATTTTCCAATGAATATTCATGGACTTAATTGAGAGAACCATTTGCCACACACCCGGACTGAATAAGCCGGTTCCGGGTTTTCTTGGAACTGCTATATTAGGTATCGTCCGAAACCGGAACCATTGATAAAACTATATATGGCAAATCTTAACTTCACATTTGACAGGTCACAGTTTGTTTGTTCAGTGGTAAAAGCATGTGGTAGCATATAATCTTGCAGTGCTTTATGCTAGTTGTATTAATACCTAATCTTTGATGAAACATATCAGCAATGACATTGAAGGTTTAATTGCTGACCAAGTGATAGATTTGTAATGTAGATTATGATGTTGTGCTGCATACTAGTTCAATTTAACTGCTATGTTCCCTGCCACCCTCTTCTCATCGGCCATGTAGAATCATCACTGAAAGAATCATATATTTCGATCACAACTATCCAATGACCTGGTGGTGCCTACAGGTGGCCCTACTCCTCCTGAGACTAGCTTTCAACATTTTCCTGACTTGCATATTGTATAAAGTCTACAGCCCACAGCATTCTGCATAATTACAACTTAACTGTATGTCATCCTACTAGTCTGGTACAGTTGGTGTGTTAATAATCATCTGCAACACTAATGGATCTTAATCTAACTATCATGGTTATGGCAATAGAATAGTCTCATCATTAGTCAGTTTACTAGTAGCTGTCTGGGTAAGCACTAAGCAATTGACATGCAATTGAAGTGTAATTCCACAAAAGATCACTTGACTGTCAGACTTGTGATGTCACAAAGAGTTCATATAGATGGTATCAAACTGTAATTGTACAGTATTAGCATCGCAATCCAGTAGTAAATTTCTCACTACTCTGAATGGACCACTAACACTGCCTCCCTTCCTTCAACCATTGACCAAATGATAGATCCATCTCGACAAATGAATCACAAAACCGATTACCACTCTGATTGCCAAATAAAATCATTATATTATACCAAAATCAAAATTTTATTTCCTTATCTTATTTTCATATTTCATTACTCTTGCCACCATTCGATTTTGCTCATAATATTCTTTGAATGGTTCCTCTGCAGATTCCTTTACATTTTCAGATGGTTTCCAAGTATTATTTTCAAGGGTACATATGTTCCATTTTACCAGAATCTAATCGTTTCACATGTTGTCATCACTTTGACTGCCGAACCCAATGTTGTGAATGTTTCTTCTGCTATCTTCTGGGCAGATATCAATTATCTCCCTCTTGATAGGTTGTTCTCTACATCATGCACCATATGTGATAATCGATGCCCAATCCATCCTCAAGGCCTATGTAATTTCTTGTCAGTAACAAATTGTGTTGTACCCAAACAAATGAATTCTAAATGACTGGTATATACTATCTTTCTATCTTTTACTTTGGTTTATTGAATGAATCTTTTTTCCAGTTTGCATTACTTATTCTGCTTTCACAAGGAGTTCAATCAACTTCCACATCTTATTGTTATAATTCCACATTGTTTTACATGTTTTTTCCAACTCCTTTGAAAGTTCAATACTGACTTCTGTCACTGACCACCCTTAGGTATAATGAGGTGGATTTCAAATATGTATTTCGGTTTTTGTTTTGATTTATTGATACTGTATGCACTCTCATTAGAGAATGACAGAACCCAATATCCCCTCCGCCTCCAGGCGAGCTGGCCAGATGGCGGAGCTCCCCGCCCGCTACCCTTCATCCCCCCTAATATGCATTTTGGTATGCCTGTAAGGTTTCTGTTAGTCAGTTCAATTTATGTAAAATCTGGAGATCTTAGTAGTAGAGCACTGAGTACTGTTAGAAGAGTATTTGGCGATTGAAAGCTCCAAGACTCAAAAGTCCTGCTTCCGGATGTCATCTGACCTTATATTGGCTTTGATAACTTGATTGAGCAGTTCTGTATACCCATCCTAGTGTGGGTGACCAGCTACACTTATACTTCATGTTATCCTGAAGATGATATACTGATTTGTAAAATATTTACATTTTATGGTAACATTTCTAGCAGATACTAGATCCTCAAGCACAGCATGATACATCAGCAGATGATCAAGGTATGATGTGGCGACTGTAGGTGAGTCTTGTATCCTGATTCATATTATGTGCAATATTTTTTTTGATCCATATCCTGTCACCAACCAGTACATTTTTCCCTTTGGACTCTAGCAAATCAGTAATGAAGTTGGAAGAAATGGTGTTCAATTTTGTACTTGGTAGTTCAATCAGATATGAATAGCCGTGCCTAGCTCATAAATGAGCCTTTGTTCAAAGTGAGGTTTAGCATGTATTGTTATATTCATGAATGTTGACTTTAGCCTTAGTTCAATACAAATTTCTTAATATCATTTCATATATCCAACCTGGTCCAATGGGCCCAGCCACTCACTAATTGTATTCCAACTTCTCAATTCCTCTTCATGTTTTTTCCTCATTTAAAGTTCCTCACATTCAATATAGCAATGTATTTTGTAAGGAACAAATTTTGACAAGGTTTATGTGACAGGCGTGCTTAATCCCAATACCCAAGTCAGTATGTATTAAAACAAAGTACAGCCATCTATTCTAATGTCTTGCTCTTTTTTCCTTGCCTGTCCTATGACTCAACTTTTTGATATCCTAATCAAGAACAAACTAATGCCTGCAATCTTCAGAAGACCTCTCAGCCTCCGGATCAATCTAGTCAAAAGCTTCACCTGTTGTGATACCCGTCATGATACAACAAATGACTTCATAGCCACATCCCAACAGGCTAAACTGGTGTAGGATTTGAAACAGGTTACCTATTTGATTCTGTTCTTTATAGGAAAGGTATTGGTCTCTCAAAATCCGGATCATATGGCTGAATACTGTCTTGGATACTCTGTGTCAAGAAGCAGGCATAGGAGGTATTTTATAGCTACCTGGCCTTGTGGAAGTTTTTTCAGGTGATTTAAAGATTTGAGCTCATCTTGTGGTGGTGGCAGCATTAGTAGCAATAAGAAATAGAATTATTAATGATATTATTATTGGATTCTTCGCCACTAATGTGTGACTGTGGATTGCTGCATGAGCTCTATTCTTCTCATTGCTGGATCAATACAATCTCTTTATAGTCACCTGTTTAGAATGAACCTCCATCAGAACTATCTTCGACTATGACAAGGTTGCTCTCTGATTGTGGATCATGTAGGGATTTTTGTGAGGTTGAAGAATCCCACAGTGACAGAGCCAAGAGTTCCCGGTTGTATGAATTGTTTATTTATCAGTGGTTTTAAAGAATTGTTCTCCCAACTAGGGATATCATCATGTAAGATATTACAGGTATAGAATTGACAGATCATGACTTCGAATACGATTTCCCACCATTCGTTTCATTCCTAGCTAGGATATCTGTCGGTACATAGCATACATGATTCTTTCAGCAATTAGATCAATACCTCAGCATTAATTGGATATACCAGCGATTGCTTTGGAGATTAAATCAGCGACCAACCAATACTCTGCTAGCGTAGATCAAGTCATGCACATAGCATTGTGATTCATGCTAACTCAATCCAATCAGAAGGGTTGTTTCACGCCACTCATCTCCAGCCAATGCCAATGATCCCTCCGATAATTGGATGCTGCTGACTAGACTGTCAAATAACCAGGGGTTGCTGTGAGACGTTCCGACTGCTGTGGAGATGGGCTTATAGATTTTCCTCAATAGCTCAGCGTTAAGTTAGCTGCACTTGTTGGTCTGAGTAAGCTCAAATTAATCTGTGTTTTGTCCTCCTAGACAAGATATAGCAGGTGTGGTCGATAACTATGTATACTGTTCATATCACTTAATTTGATATTGCTGTTATGGAATCGTAGCTGCATCATCAAATAGATGAATCTGCTAGTGAAGACCAGTATTCACTAATCAATCGACATGTGGCTCCTGTGTAACCCAATCATTGGTTGCTTGACTGACCAACATAATGATGTCATGAATCAGTGTTTTGCATTGGTCATTATGTGAGATCCCAATGTATTTGCTTTGCAATACGGTATATGCCATTCCCACCAGAATGGGAAAACCTCTAATAGTCTGCTACTTGTTGTGATCCCTTACAAAGGGATCTATGTGAGTCATCATGAATCATGTTGGCCTGTAACTGGTGCCTGTGTTGGGGGAGAAACAAAGTGATTTGCATTACTACAATGTTAATATCCTGAAAATCCTAATCCCCTATTTCTATTGCAGTCACTCGAAGCCATTCTTCCAGTCCTAATAGTAGTTTTGCAAGTATTGCCGTTGTACCTCCTACTCTGAAGGTGTATGACTGGCTCATGGACCATGTCGCTGCATTCAAATTTTCTATTCATTTTCTATATATACTAGGACTACAATGTTCTTGTAGAAATTGCATCCCATCTTACTGGACATAGATTGAATTATACCATATCCAAAAAGAAGGATATTATATTGTTGTTGTTTTAGGGTTAATTTTAGTGCGTTCACTTTTGATAGAGTACGACAGGACCTAATAACCTCCTCTGCCTCTGCCTCCAGGTGAGCCGGCTACATATTGGAGCTCCCCCACTGCTACCCTTCATCCCTGCTAGGAGGATACCCAGTCATTGCCTGACCATTGACTAATCTTATTTCCAATTTGTTGAACAATTAGTTTCCATTTAACCAAAGAATTAACTATCGCTAGCAGTTCTTTGTCATCAATATTGTAGTTGATCTTGGCTGTCAGGAGCATTCAAGATAGAGTACCACATTGGAGAATTATATAATGTTCCAACTTTCATGATAATATCCCTTCACTTGCAAAATCAGAGCCATTTGGTTTTATACTGACCGCCCGAACACTCTCGAAATGTCTTAAAATTCGCTTGTTTCCACTAATCAAAAACATGGTTATCTGTAAGAAGTTGTCTTCTTGAGCATTTCTAGATTCAATACTCAATCTATCTCTACCACATAAGTCTGCAACTGATGAAACTATTCATTCTTAATCTTGAATGAATCTTCAATATTAATTCCAGCCTCAGTATATTTGTTCTTGTGATATCTGACTGGTTGGTTCAGGTGAATCGACCCTAGAGTTGGCCTTGTATAGATTCATTTTGAAAGCATTCAATATTATTGATGTAGTCAAAAATAGTAACTTCTGTTAACTCCAAAGACACCTATTGATACCTATTCACATATTAATTTGTAGCTACATGTCAGAGTCACTTTGTACTTGTGGAGGATGATTTCAATTGTAACCATGTCTCATGATCAGGATATCTTCACGAGATGCCACTGTTACTATGTCTTGCTGCTTGTAGATATGTTTCTTTATGTCTAGTACTGGTTCAATTTGCACAAACAGACACAATAATGGGTACATTTCTCATCAGAGTGTTTCTGGAGCATTTGTAACTTCCAATGGCACCATCATATATTGACATAAACCAAGTTTTGACATACACACTGGGAATTTGGCATGTGCTGAAGCTATGTATGTGAAATAAAATCCCATGTTAATATCGATCTGCATCATTCAGTCCGCTCCCTGCATTGAATTTTTTAATTCAACCATTATTAGTAAATGAAACTACTTATCAATGGTATGTATACTGAGGATGCGGTAATCAACACATGAAGGCAGATGTTTGCAATATCCCAGTGATACAAGTAGAATGAGGCTTCTAACCAAACTATATAAGGGTTGTATCTTTTGCTTACACATCATCTTATTGGAATATTTCATAAGACTATTCTCCTCTTCATTGCCAATTTGCTTATTAGAATATATTCAAACAGGATCTGCAGGTGATTTTAACTCAAGTCAGGGATCTGAATCGATATTTGCTGTTATTTTTGCTACATTCTGTCTATGTGACACATGTAACCACTTATGAAAATACGTCAGTATTATCTCAGTTGATACAAGACTATTGACAATCCATGCACTAATCCCAACAGCATCTGGTCGGAATACTCTCTGGTCATCATGAGCAAATTTATTTGCAGCATGCAGTTTGGCATTGCAATAATATTCATACTCGCAATGAGGAAAATGCAAATGTGGTTAATCTGAGTGGAAGTACAAAAATCATGATGCCAAGGTCATTGATGTAACTTGACTCATATAAAGTTAGTGGGTTTATTCATCAATCGACCACAGGTCATAGCGATAACTTGTTTGAACACACGCCACACATACATCTTCACATAAACACTTTTATTTTTGACTGTGCTAGCATCTGCTACAGTACAATATATCATAATTCCTTGCATCTCCATGGGAAATGGCAATCAACACTTCACCAAACAGCTGATCATTGGGATAGAATATCTTGACAGTGCAAAATTACTTCCACGATGATCACAATCCCCAGGATCAATTATATGAGCTGGGTATAGTGTGCAGCCGAAATCGCCCTACTTCTCAAGCAGAACCCAGTGTATAGGATCATGAAAGAAAACAATGACATGCCGAATGAGCCAGGTGTAAATACGACCCCTACAGGCTATGCTGCATTCAGAGACTGAATAAGTCACATCGGCATAGCTTGATGGATTACGCAACTAGTCCTGGTGCCAAAGATTACAGCAGAATCAAAAGTTGTTCCAGATGTGCAGACAGTGTAGGGAAAGGTCACATCAGTCCAGAAGTCAGCATTGATGCTTGACATCATCAATATTGCAGAACATCAGTGGAAGATTCAACCGCAGGACTACGGCAATGTCGACCATGATGCATTGCAGATTGATCAGAATATGAGTGGATTACTGTAAGTGTGCTAGACAATCCTAAACATCGACTGCTTACACTCCTGCTGATGACCCCAATGCAAATGGAGGCATGGTCACTGCAATGTATCAGCCAGCGCAGATCATCGACTGCTGTCACCTAGTCATAACAATTAACTAGTCCATAGCCTCCCTGGTGATTATGATTCACACCTATCTCACAATGACCACCATGCTTAATAAGATTGTCACAAAGCTCTATGAAACCCAAGCTGCAATCAAGAACAAGTTTGGACTCACTTAGAATGATTTACTTTTTCAACAAAATTATTGCAAAGGCAGCAATGGTGGTAGAGGTCCGAAGAAGTACAAGGGAGAAAGCAATAGGAAAGAAAAGGATTGGCAGAAGTGCAATTATTGTGAACGAGTATACACATTCCAGACAAGCAGATTACCAAGTTCCTCAGCAACTTACACAATGATGCTCATATGGCATTGACTGAGACAGCATGGACTCACCCCACCTTGATCACAAATTATTGGACTGTAGCAGGATCAAATACACCATCCAGTTATTGGTTAATCATTTGCAGATATATGACATACATCCCTAGCCATTGACTCTTGTTTGTCAGTTATACTAAATATCACCCCATTTAGAAGAAAATGAAGTAATAAAATGGGGTCGTACCATTTCCATCTGGATATGGAAGTGTTAGGTAGTTTGGTCAACTGCCAGATATAGGCGCAGATACAACCATCATCAATGAAGTGGTACATTTGCTAGGATCATTCAATCTCATCTCAAAGTCTCCAATTAAGGAAAAAGATGGCAATGTCAACCAGGTGAATTACTATGCTTTCATCAGTATTATTGCCATTTCAAATCCATTGCCCGTGCATCTCTGGTCAATGGTCAATGGGTTGTGGAGCAAGTTCCGAAATCACCAACTGAATTACCCCATTTTGACAACTACAGCTTCCTGCTGGTACATAAACCATCTGTGTATCCATATTCGCATGAGATAGAGAAGTGGATTTTGTCACATCATGTTGTAGAACATGTCAGTAGAAAGGTGTAGGAGCGGTTGCCGATGGTCATCACTGACAATCCAAACATTACCTGGACATGCAATAGCTATAACTGTATCGAATGCAACTTGGTGTGAAAACCCTCAACTGTTAAAATGTCTTCTCATGCCACAGAGCCACTGCCACTAGTTCAGTGAGTTGTATAATGTCAATTGGAAGATGCCATTGGGGGAGCCAGATATTTCCTTGGAATGGTCAACAAGTCCACTACTTATATGAATAAGTACATATTGAGATACAAGTCAGATGCCCTGGAGAAATTCCCAGAATGGAAGACTCTCAGCCAATGGGAATTAGGTAACGCTGTGAAGCAATTTCCTACAGATGGAGGTGGCGTGTATACCTTCAAGAAGTTTGCAGAATACCACAAGCCATAGGGTACACTAAAAAACACTGCCGAATCCTACATGCCCTAGTCTATTGGGATTATGAATTGGGCAAACTGGGCAACCATGGAGTGTATACTATGTATAGTAGACAATGGTGGAATGGGAAATATACACTGGGTGTATGCAGGTTTGGAGGCAGTTAATCACAAGCAGCGTACTTCAATGTATGCAGTATCAAGTCAGGCTCTCCACAGGGCGTTCATATATACCAAAAGAAGCCATTTCTGAAGACTCTGCAGGTGTCCTGATTGTTGACTTTGGTATAGATTTAAAAAGACAACTGAATGCAGCTGGATCACATTACAACTACTGGCCTATTCATGCAGTGTAGGGTATTGACTATGTACTACATGGGATGCAATATATTGGCCAAGATGCTCCATGCCTCCCAAGATATTGTATTGAGCGCCGGACAGTAGTACAAAAGACTACGTACTGGAAATGAAGCAAGCATGAATGAGCAATTCTGTAGAGATGCCATGGGCAAAAGCACACCCAGAGAGAAGCAACAAACTGAACAACAAATGGGGAAGGCAGTCGATGACAAATCACACTCAGAGCCTCAATCACAATGATGCAGTCACAAGCTAGGGCTGCACTTTGGATATTGCTTTGAAATGCATTAAAGTAAGCAGGCCAAGAAAGTCATCGAAGCAACACAGGTGAGTTGGCACAGTCTACACAATTGGCTCTCAATGATGAGGAATACAACGATCCAAATCCCATCTATTAACCAGCAGGGTATCCAAATATTACAAGCATGTGATCACTAATCAAAATCAGTTCAACGAAGCAACAATGTCTCCATTGGCAAAAACCTGGGATCTGGTGATGAATGAACAGATGGATGAACTTGGTTACCATCAACTCTGCGGAGATTTGTGCAGCTTCAAAAGGGGAGAAACGTTTTGCCAAGTTACCAGGTATGGAAGATTAAGCGTCAAGGAGCAGGTGATGTCCAGCAGTTTAAGGATGGTTTGGTCTGGGCAGGAAGTAACCACATCGAAGCCATTGTAACCCTGGCAACATATGTACAAACTCCTCCAATAGACTGTCATAGGCAGGCACTCTCTGTGTAGTGAGAGCAACGGTTCCGGACAGTCACTTGCGGTCCGGGTCCCTGTCCAACCCTAACCGTAGCCATATTGGCAGTCCTGGTTGTCACTAATCCCGAACTGTCAACTAGGGTATGGTTCAATTGTAAACTCCCAACCCGTCTGAATTGGGCAGGTTGTCAGCGGGTCGCCCAGCGGGTCCATCCATAGATTCAATTAAGGCTCTTGCTTGTAGAGTATATAAATACTATCTTATCAGAATCGCGTTTTCGACAACCAAGGATATGTTTTTGGATGCTTTGCAGCTTGCAATATTGATTAATTTGGAATTGGTATTTTACCTTTCATACATTGTATTGTTGCCTATCATGGCAGTCAATAATTCCGTTATGAACACGAAGATCAGCGCAATGCCTGGATTAACAAATATGCAACAATGAAAACTGTTGAAGCTCTGTTGACGCTCATTTTCAGGATGCAGCAGCGAGCATGTCGCTGTTGTTTTTGCCAGTAAAGGCTGCCAATAATCGATAAATGGATGCCTGCAACCAATTGGAACATAATTAACCCAAAATGCGAAGCTAAAAATTGTTGACGGTCCAATGACGCTCATTCTTAGGATGCGGTAGTGAGCATCTCGCTGTAGTTTTTTCCAGTACAGGCAGCCAATATCTGATAAATTGATGTCTGCAACCAATCAGAACATAAATTATACAAGATGCGAAGCTAAAAATCATTGATGCTCCGTTGATGCTCATTCTCAGTATGGGGCGGTGACTGTGTTACTGTCTCGTTTGTCTATAAAACCTGCCTATACATTGGTTATGCATAACAGCGAATAAATCACTGTGTAATTACTGTACTTACAAAGCCACAAATCATTGGCGCTCTGGTGACGCTCATTCTCAGAATGGGACGGTGACCGTGTTGCTGTCTCATTTACCAATATAAGCTGCCAATACATAGGTTTTGCATAACAGTGACCAAATCACTGTGTGATTACCATACTTACAAAACCACAAATTGTTGACGGTCCGTTGACGCTCATTTTGATGCATCGTCCATCCAATATCTGCTGCCATCGATAATTGTTTTCATCATGATTTGAACTTCTTGGTAGTCTTTCTCACAGATTGAGATTTGGCCCTGTGGCAAAGCCAAGCTCAGTAACATTCTTGCACTGTTCGCTCTCACACAACTAAAATTTATATATCTGGTCAAAAGGTTCATTGCGCCTGGTATACATCTGTTTATCAACTGGTATGCACAAGCTACTGCTCACCATTCGCCCATGATATATCTCCAACTAAAACTCTCGTTCAATATACATAAAGTAGCTGGTGAAACATTGACGCATTCTGTCCTACCTTGTCTTCACTCCCTTATCCCTCCTCATTTCAATTGCATTGACCGTCATCAACACCTTTTCAGCATGACTCCATGACTTCCTTGTAGGCCGAGTTAATCCGGGAACATTGGGGCAGCGCTCACATCCCACTGTTCTGGGCATTCCGGATCCTCGATGCTCTTGTAATGCTTTATATCAGATTCAACATCTGCCATGCAATTGTCTTCGCTGTGATTTGGATTATCTAAGTCCCCATTCCATTTAAGCCAATATTCAGTGTCCGAAATGCATTCAGGTGTGCTTTCCTCATCATGTTCTACTGGATGACGGTTGATCCTTCAGATTCGTTGGACATTTAATATTTGAGTTCGGCCTTCTGGGAAGTCCTTTGCAGACAAAAATGGTGGCAAAGGAGATCTTCCTGGCAATTTAAATGCAGCCGCATCATCATGTTGAAAGAATGGCCACGATGCTCTAACGATCACTTCCGTATCCGAAATGTGTCCCACAGCAGTCATCTGGTTGTTCTGAGCGCAAGATTCATTCTGGGTACCACGTAGGTATTGGCTGCCCTGCCACATCTCCAAAATGTCATGAACCTTGGCCATTCTGTGAAATTTCCTTTCTTCCGCCTCTTTCTTCAATTCCGAGTTGTTATCTGTGTTCGTTGCATCCCATTGTGGGTCAGCGCCTGCCAAAATCCTGTTATTGGCCTGAGCAAACTGCCTTACAACGACTATTTCGCGAAGGGTCTTGCCTGTGGTTTTTGACTCCCTCCAGCCAATCACATCTCAGCCAAGGGAAACACTGGCCTCCACTCCAACACCATGTGGTATGATAGAGAATATGTCGGGCACAACATTGGGAAGACCAGCGAACTTAAAGTGCATTTCCTCCTGTTGATGCCACCAGTTGGATATGTCCAGTAACCACAATGTACAGCTAATCTCGATTGGGTCAGGGTGGTAATCATTGAGATTTGGATTAATTTGCCCCCAGTTCTTTGGTGCTTAAGGCGGAGAATTCAAATAGAGCCTGGCTGCGGTCAATCGACGTGCTGTGCCATCGTTTCGTCCGGGTGTTTTCTCAACCTCATTGTTAGGCGTTAAGTATTCTTCATCATTGCTAGACAATTCATATGATCAAAGGATGATTGACAGGATCCTGAAGCCGTTGCAGATGGGATGAGATTGCTGCTCGGTCAGCTTTCGTGCTTATTGACCAGCACAGGTCGATGTTTGGCACAGTATTCATTCTCAACATTCTTTGGAAAGGCCTCTTGGTAGTGGGTAGTATAGGATGTCTCATCCTCAGGATAAATATCAATGCCCTTGTCCCACTCTCTAAACAATCGCAACTTCCGAACAGAATCGAGGATATGTGCACAAAAGAGAAGAAAGCCTGTCGATGGAGTCATTCCAGCATAGAATTTGGACAGCTTTGGTCGAGCTAACTTGATAGCGAAGAACAAGTCTTCCTTCCATAGGGTCTTCTTCTTGGCCAAAGCTCGCATCACGTCTTCCATATGATCGAACATGTCATTGTACACCGTGGCAACGTGATGCAATGTGACTGTATGCCTCTTTGACATCCACAGGGTCCAATATCGAAATGGCCTCAATACTTCCATGACATACTTCATGATGGTCCACTCATCTTGAGTTGTGAAAAGTGGCCGGTAATCAGTGCATTTTGGATTTTGCAGCCACTCATGTGTGAATTCCTGTAATCAGTAGGCTCGCTTGAGCAGCTCCTGTGTTGAGTTCTACAATGTCCTCACATCCATAATCCGTAGTACTGCAATCCGAACTTTGCCTTTTGGACAGTCAATGAACTTGTGTCGATGACCAGGTGTCAGCGTAATGAATACAGCAAGCATTCTTTGCTAAATGAACGTCAATCTCAGGACATTCAAAATATCATGAAATAGGCACTGTCTCCATTATCCTTGCTAAACCTGGTTTCATGGCCGACACCTTATTGATTCTAGCGTTGCCTTCTATTCGAAGTCTTTGACTCTGCCCATTGTCTGTGCTTTCATTCTCCCCAAATTGCTGGTCACGCTCATGCGCTTCCCAAGACTTGGTGCGGCCTTTTTCACCAAGACTGCTCATGAATGCACCTATAGCCAGCAGTATGACATGCGCCATGCATGGTACGTGGTTCCTCAAAGCAGGCCACTGGATTGCAGAGGCCTCGAGTGTTGATTGCAGCTTGCGTGTCATCAAGTAATTTCAAGGGGAAGTATGATCAGTCATAATACCAAGCAAACAGCCGGAGGTAAGCTTAAACTGATCAAGCACGCCCTTCAAATGCACGGCTAGCCTCGTTCCAGTATGTTGGCCCTTGACCTATCATCCTTGATTAGGTTTCTAAGTGGGAAAAGAAAAGGCGATCAACCTCATCGAAAGCAAGTTGAACTTGAAGTAATACCCAGTTTCAATCCAAACCGGAAGCAATGACCGATGTAATGGCTGGTTTGTTTGGCGATGTCTATCCGTCCAAAGCAAAACTAACTTTATTTCGTGACTGCAATTGCATCATCATTGCATCCATGGTCAGTGCATATTCCCTCCGGCAGATGTTGCTATTGGTTGTGGCCGACGGCAGCACTTGGTCATCGCGTAATGCCTTATATTACCTTGCAGCTCTAGATTTGATATAGCGTTCTATGGAATATGAGCCGGAACAAATCCTAACATGAGGTTGCGATTCCATTTGTCTTGTTGAAATTCGGAAGTTTCAAAGTCCTTACCTGCCAGTTTGGAACGTTTTGTCTGTCATTTCGGTCAATATGGATCAACCTGGATGTCCAACATGATCTTCCTCTGCAAACTTACTATTGTGATTCCTTGACTTCCTTGCCTGTTCAGGATGGCCTAAGCAGTTTCAACGACTGTCGAACTAGTCCATTCAGTAACCTGTGACTCTGTTAATTCGATTAACTTTGCGATGTGAGCATTTGCCAGCAAGGGTTTCCCCATTGAGGGGGTCCCATGTTCTGATGGATGGCGAAGAACTTAATGACAAATGATACATATGATGCGATGACTGCCTGTCTCCTCAATTCCGCAGTGTATATAGAATTGCCTCGAAAGTGCATGTCTGCAATTATTCCAAGCAACAGGCCGCTTTCGAGTCTACATTTGTTGAAGCCCACCAAGCATCGAAGATGAGTTGGAAGGTAAGGTCGCTTAAATCACTAATAATGACATGTTCGTTTTTGGAAGAGATCATAACCCATCAGCCAAATGTAAATCGGTCCGGAAGCAACACGTAAGCCTCCCAGACACTCCGGGCAACCTCACCAGTGCTTCCAAGTACTTCTACATGCTCCCAGACAGCCCTGGTGCTACCCAATGTGCTCTCAGACTCTGCAAGAGCATTCTCAGGTGCTTCTGAATGCACCTCCAGTTATCGAGGCGCAGTCAGGATGCTACGAGATTTGACTTATAGAATAGTCCAAGTTCGGAGCTCCTGAGACCCCGGTGCAGATCTGCAGGAGACATCAAGAGCAGCTGAGACTGCTGCGCAGCTCTGCGGGAGACTTCGAGAGCAGCCGAGACCGTAGCACAGCACTGCGGGAGACTTGGGGCTGTATCCTCACAGCAGTGGTTCTTACACAACGTCATGGCATTTCGTCTTATCATATTTGTCTTTGTTGCAGTCACATAATTCACTACATCATAATATGGCATGCATTATTTAAGTCTCTGTATATATATACATATGGCCAATCTGGCCGCAGATGGTTGTCGAGCATAATCGGAGGAGCACCTGGACACACCCATTGAGAGAACTTAGAGATACACCACTTCGCGGATGTTGTTGTGAAACGATGGAGCTAGAAGGCAGAAAGCCCACCATCAACACTCCGCCACACCTCCCGTGACATCCAAACGGAAATCATGAGAAAGAGCGGTTCTTGGTCGAGGAGGATAGAACTCAGGTGAGACGATATGATACTACCCGGCATTGCGGAAGCACCCAATTGCGTGGATCCACGTCATCTCGGACGGAGCGGGGTGAGACTAAAAGTTGGGAAATGAAGACAGTGTATTTTCATTGTAAGATAAGATGTGATGGAAATGAGATGTCAATCTACTCCAGGGTCTGCCGAATATACTCCCTGTCACTCGATCCACCTCCGTTACCCCTGTATGTCCATACACCCACCGTCCCTCCATAAAGATGTCCTTGGAGGCTGTGATCGAGCGAGTTTGGAGATGAACTTGGTGGCCGTGCTGGTGCGAGTTTAGAGATACACTTGGAGGCTGTGATCGAGCGAGTTTGGAGATGCACTTGGAGGCTGTGACTGAGTGAACTTGGAGATGCTCTCCGAGATTGTGATCGAGCGAGTTTGCAGAGACACTTGGATGTGATGATGGTGCGAGCTTGAAGGCTGTGATCGAGCAAGTTTGGAGGCCGTAGTCTTGCGAGTTGATAGATACACTTGGAGGCAGCGATCGTGCGAGTTTGGAGATGCACATGGAGGCCGTGATCGAGGGAACTTAGAGATGTACCCCGAGATCGTGATCAAGCGAGTGTGGAGATACACGTGGTGGCCATGATGGTGCAAACTCGAAGGCCGTGATCGAGCAAGTTTGGAGGCTGTACTTGTGGGGGTTTGGAGATACACTTGGAGGCAGCGATCGAGGGAGTTTGGAGAATCTCTTGGAGGCCGTGATTGTGCAAGTTTGGAGATGCACTTGGAGGCCGTGATTGTGCGAGTTTGTAGATGCACTTGGAGGCCGTGATTGTGCGAGTTTTCAGATGCACTTGGAGGCCGTGATCTTGGGTGATTGGAGGAGCACTAGGAGGCGGTCAATCTGGAGGCGATAGTTCGGGAGGGAGGCCCGACGGAATCTGAAACTCAATTCATTGGTTAACTCGCAATTGTGGGAATGTAGAGAATTGAGTACAAGATGGTCTGCCAAGAGATGAGAGACTGGCTGGGAGCGGGAGACAGTCGATACTGGGATGATGCAGTACGCAGTGTATGCCGTACTCGGTGTTGACTCTTGATCATGGCATTGAGAGATAGAGACTGATGACTTAACTTTGTGTTCTTAGGTGATGGTAGAGTTGAGGCCGAGAAACAGAGAGATGAATGGAGACGGGGGAAATCATCATGAGAAACTGGGACGTAGGAGAAGTTCGTTTGTGAGTTAATTCACCATCCGCAATACAGCAGGAATGAGTCCCGATCCGGCGTGTAATAACACTGATCCAAGGTCTTCCCAACCCAATCAGGCAAGTCGTACCCCTGATTTCCCATATCTGCTTGTAAACTCCACATTGGTCTCATCTTCATCCACTATCTCTCTCTTCCTCGTCCACAACTCTACCATCATTGCAGAACAGAATGTTAAGTCATCCTTCTGTATCTCTCCATGTCATGATCATGAGTCGACACCGATTACAGCATACTCCGAGTACAGTATCCACCGAAGATTGTTTGTCTTCCCTTCATTCTGCTGATTACAAGTTGACCCCTGAATGTAGGTTCAGCTTCCGGTGTGCCTCCCTACACAATTGACCGTGATCAACCAGCTCTGCATGAGAGCTCAAAGCTACATTCACCGTGTCACATTCTCACGGTTGCGAGTTAACTAACTGATGAATAGAGTCTCAGCACCCTGCACGCCATCCATTGACCGCCTCAAAGTACTCGGCCAAACCCGCTTGTTTACGGCTTCCAAGTTTGCACGATCACGGCCTCCAAGTGCATCTCCAAACTCGCTCGATCGCAGCCTCAATGTGTATCTTGAAACTCGCACGATTACAGCCTCCAAACTTGCACGATCACAGCCTCCAGGTGTATCTCCAAATTCGCTCGATCACAATCTTGGCGTGCATCTCTAAATTCACTCCATCATGGCCTTTAAGTAAATCTCCAAATACGCTCGATTACCACCTCCAAGTGCATCTCCAAACTCGTTCAATCACGTCCTCGTAGTGTATCTTAGAGTTCAGTCGATCGTCATTGTCCGGCGCACCTCGAATTGCTCTCAAGCACCGCCTGCAGCCAGTCCAGATATACCGTGTGTAGATGGGTAGCTATATAGATACATAGATGAGAATACAAACTGAATACATGAGTGTTAATAATCGTTGAATGGTAAGTAGTAGCTATGATTTCCAGGCGCACCAGCAGCGTTCCCAAAGAAGATGTTTTACCCAGACTGCTCTACTGTGAGTCGAGGTGCTCCCAGACTGGTCCCCATCGATCATAGACTTGTCGTCAGTGCTCCCAGTCTTGTCACCGGCGCTCCCTGACTTGTCGCCGGTGCTCCCTGGCATCTCGCCGGCGCTCCCAGGCGCTCCCAGGCTCTTTGATGGCACCCCAAGGCTAGTCGCTGGCGCTCCCAGATGCTCCCAGGTGCACCCAAAGTTCTCTCCGGTGCTCCGAGGTGTTCCCAAACCTCGCACAATCACTCCCATGGTACTTTTGTACCAGTCATCAGGGATCGCAGTTACTCTGAAGGCCGGCAGGAATGCCCTCCTGGGGTCTGAGACTCTCCTAAAATTGACGCATATAAGTTTGCACTCCACATCCTCACAGGGACTCCTGGAGGCTTCCAGTGACTAAAATTCATTTTGCTGAAGCCTCAAGCAATGAGGTGTTCAACGATTTTGAATCCGACATGGCGGTATGAATTAGAAAGCTGGGTAATCCAACTTGAAAGACTGCTGAAGGTAACGATACAGTACAGCAAACTGTGGGTTCCTAAATATTGACTCTACAGCTACAAGCAAAAAAATCAGATCTGTGAGACACTGGATGCATATTTGTGAAGTTGAATACAAGGGCATATTGCAAAGACTGACCGTGTAAGACTGATTTCAGTAACAATATGATGCGGTTCATTGCGGTGTAGCGTACTGAGCCCCCACAATAACTGTTGACACTGGGTGGGCGCTCAATTGGAGGAGGCGGACGCCATATCGTTGGTAGTATTTTTGCCCGTGAAGGCACCAGCTGCATTGATTATGGGCCAAAGGCGATGCACAGTGCATTAAGTGTCCATGATGCAAGACCAGAAATTGTTGATGCTCCGTTGACGCTCATCTTTAGGAGGTGGTAGTGATATCGTCACTAGCATCTTTTCGCATAAAGGCAGCCGGTGAGTTGATAATGTGTTAACGCCGTTTTGTGGCCGTTAGATTGGCCCAGATACAAGACCAAAAATCTTTGACGCTCCGTTGACACTCATTTGTAGGAGGTGGTAGCGATATCATCACTAGCATTTTGGCTCATAAAGGCGGCCAATACATTATATATGGGTTAAAGCCAGTGCACAGCGTTTTGACTGTCCATGATGGAGCACCAAAAATTGTTGACGCTCCATTGACGCTCATTATTAGGAGGTGGTAGCGATATTGTCACTGGCATTATTCCCCATACAGGCAGCCAACATTTCGATTATAGCTTGATATCGTCACACAGCTATTTGAGTATCCTGGATGCAAGCACAGAAATCGTTGACGCTCCGTTGACGCTCATGTTTATACGATAGTAGCGATGTCAACGCTAGCAATTTTGGCCTTAAAGATGGCCAATACTTTCATTATGTGTCACAGCGACCATGTCTTTTTTTGATCATCAGACTGACAAGACCAAAAATCTTTGACGCATCAGTGACGCTCATTTCCAGGATGGGTCAACGAGCGTGTCTGTATGCTTTTTACCTATGAAACCCGCAAATACAATCACTTTGGAAGGATGCGACTATTTAGCCGTGTGTTCGCCATAGATGTAAAACTAAAGAAAATTGCCGCTCCGTTCACGCTCAACTTAATGACATACTAACAGTCAGTGGACGCTCAACAATTGTATGTAAAAATGCATATAGTCGTTGTAGGCTGCCAATAAATCATTTCTATGTATAGACATTTCAATCCAGAAGCTTCCAAGCCTCTCAATTTCTGATCCACCACTAGAAACGTTATCTGAGTGATAAATGACGTTGGCCACTGACGTTCCAGCGCTTTCGGCTGGCAATGAACTGCATATACATCTGTACACTAGTTTTTGATATATTTAGCCCGACATCCTCACCATTTCTCATCCAGGTCATTCTCTGCGATTTCCATCGCCTACCATAAGCAATGTTCAACATCTCGACCATTTTCAGCAGGTGTGTGCGGAGAGTTATGCAGTTAGATGCATGATCGTATGCAGTTAGATGCATGATCGTATGCATTTAGATGCATGATCGTATGCAGTTAGATACATGATCGTATGCATTTAGATGCATGATCGTATGCAGCTAGATGCATGATCGTATGCAGCATGACAGTTGTCATTCATTCCGCATTGCATTGCGCTTTGACCGCTGCATCTATGACTTGTATGACATCACTGACTTATATTGTGTTAGTGAGTGTCGTTTGTATTTTGGATTTAATTGTCAAATTTAACCGCAACGGGCAGAATGATATCACGCTCATGGGTCGTCAATTGATGAGATTTGCAGTCAAGAACATTGGCATGGCCTTTCCGACCCTTGCACATGCATTGACAAATTATCATGTCTCACAATTTGGTCACTGAAATGAAGTAAAAGTTGACATGTAGCAAAATAGGTATAAGTGTTGCATTTCAAATTAATACATCGTCACAAATGCCAATTTGCCTATTCATTGCTCCGGCGACGCAGGAGCCGTTACTATGTCTTCGTGGGAATCCAATTTGTATATACTAATTAGCTTGGGACGCAATATGCAGCGGTTAAAGCTTACAGATTCATCATGCTTTGATTGCTGCATTGGTGACCAATTGGTCATCGGGGCGGGCGGGAGGGAAGGAATGCGTATGTGTGGCTGCAGTTTCCACAAACCTAGCCTCATATGACTACTCCCTGGTTCAGAAGTCACTTGCAGCATTTGAAATTTTCTGGGGACTCTATCAAGATTCTCCATAGGCACACACGATGTCATCGGCACAGATGACGCTGCATCAGCTACCGTTTGAGGTTGAACGACAACCAGAACCTTCAATTTGGTTGTCCCATACTTCTTATCTGTCTCATGGAAGCAGTCGGCCGCGTCTCCCCAGCCTGGTTGCATCACTTCAACAAGCTTCATCTGCATCTGCCGAAACCGCTCCATGCGATACTGTACCGTATTAGAGATTGTTCCCATCCCCCAGCCGGGTTCGTCATCGTCGCTGAGCTTGCCCCCCGCAGGATCATCTCCATCATTATCCTTGTCTTCCCCATCCTCCTCATCATCAGAACTTGCAATATCGCTCAGACTATCTCCGATGGCGTTCAACATCTCCTCAAATGGTGTTTCAGGCTTGGAGATTGTCAATCCCGCCTTTTCAGCATTTGTCATATCATCCTGCTCCTATTTATTTGCTGGCTCTGCGTCTTCTAATCGCTTTCTTGCCACAGCAGTCACTTTTTGCACGGAATCTTCGATCCATTTTTCCTTCATTTTATTGCTTACGAAGTAAGTTTCTCATCATTTCCCCACCGCAAGCGTCTTTTTGGATCGCAAGCTATGCAGCACTCCAAGGGCTCGGACCCCATCTGTTTCGAAACCGCTTTTGTCTTTATTTGCTCGATGATGTCATGGAGCGGAGCACCTCGTCGATGTGCCGTATGTGTGTGCCTGTCGTGGCGAAAGGTTCTTTTGTTGGAACATTGACCAGTGTATTTTGTGTTTACTTCGTTGATGGATGAGATGTTGGATGTTGCAAGATATGGACCACATAGAGGCAAGCTGCGTCTTGTATGTCGAGGTTGGTACGCTTAATCGACTTGAACAAAGCAAAATCTGCATTTTGACCGTCAATACATTGGGAATAGCAATGCTAACCATACATCATGACATGATATTTAGCCTCTGTTTCATTTAAGATCCCAGGGATTCTTGATCCAAACATCAGCAAAGGTCCTTTCTGACAAAGAATGTACCGTTTGTATCTCCCAAAAACGAGATTTCGGCGGTCGTTCACAGTGATTTATCCCAGCAAACAATCCACATCATCGGACCGAATTGGTGCAAATCGCATGATGGTTTGCAGTCCGTGCAACCAGCAGTTATGCGTAACAGGATCCATCTTGTGTAGAACGGGCAAGTTGGCTGTTACGCATGCAATTTTGACTTCAAGCTAACTATATATTCCTCAGGTGTTTCTACTTCATTTTGTTATCTTCTTCCTCAGGACTTCCCACTTCATTTTGTTATCTTCATCTCTTCACTTCCACAGCAGCCAATCATGGCTCCACAAACACCTCAGCAAGGTGAGAGTGGAACAGAATCGACCAGAACGACAGGCACTTCATCCAATATGCCACCCACTGAGACCCAACTACAACACCAACATCACTTGGCTCACCGTGACGCTGCAAATGCAGCTACCAAAAATATGACCCGAGAAACACAGTTGAAAACAGTCCGTACAACAGGAAGCTGCAAGAATATGAAGCAGCAAGCGATCGGATTTAAGTATAGTCGAATTGAGGTAGATGGCGTCAACTAATTATATAACGTGCAGCTGGTGTACGTGGAGAGCTGTGTGACCAATGCATCACCACCAGTATTGGGAAACCTCCATGGTCGACCAAGGCATTTGTCCGCACACTCTGCGAAATTGAACATTATGATGTTGTCAGCTCTGGGATCTTCGCGGACGAATTTAGTGATAAGAATACCCGAGAGTGGACCAAACAGGCTTTAGCCATGTTGGAGGATGCTATGGAAGCATATATGGTTGAGGTACTAGCCGAATCTGATATGTAGATCTAGCAACCAATTTCTTGTAGGTTTTCAACATGTCTGGAACTATGGCAAGGCAAGGAGGTCCGGTACAGCTAGAACAGTCTGAAATGCGCCTGGCCTTGCATATGACTAGAATGGCCAAAGGAGGGTATTTGCACGCTGCAATAGAGGAAACACAATTCCTACTCCAGAAATTTCGGGCCAAAGTCCGAGGAGAGAAGATGAGGGGTGTTGAGTTTCCTGGGCATAAAGATGTGGCGGCAGCGAAGCAAAGACACCCTGCTACGCTACAGGAAAATCAGACGGACGGCTGTCTTCCTTGCCAACATGGCACAGCACAGTACAGAATCCCGAGACCCCCTGGAGATGCAATGGCCCAGGTGCACCTCCACCAGAGCGACCCAGACAGCCAACACCAGAACCGACACCACATTCTCCGAAAATGCCGCTTTTTCCAGCAGGTAACAATGAGGCGGCTGACATATCCGAAATCGAAGTAGCGCCACCCGGATATTTGTTTATACATACTTCTCGTCCCAGTGCTCAATGTTTAAAAATCGATGCATATGCCAAGGATCGCAAGCGTGATAAAGATTTATATCCTCATTTGCTGACTGATGCAGGAACATCCACTGGTTAGTACACTATCTGCTATGTGGTAATGCAGCTGATATCCAGTTTGCAGAGTACAGCAGCCAATTGAGCGAACCTGCCAGCAAAGATGAGCATTGATTAAATAAAACAGGATTTTTGAGTGTATTATTATGTACAGTTAGCGGACACTTTAATGTATATTTTAAAGGATATATTTATATGTATTATTAAAGAACAATCTATTGATGAAGGAGAAAGTACATGAAGATGGTACAAAGGCTGCCACAACACCATTAATGATATATCAGGCCAAATTAAATGATACCATAATGTGCATAAGCCCATGACTAGTGTTAGCAACGGTTCCGTTTTCGGACCGTTTCTACTCTAGCGGTTCAAAGAAAACCCAGACCAAACCGGTTTGGTCCAGGTTTGTGCCAAACGGTTCGTTCAAATCAGTCCTTGAATATTCATCTGATAATTCAGTGTTTGGTACATGAAATACGGAGCTTCAGATGGCGCATCTTTTGGCGGTCTTCAATTTTTGATATCTTCAAAACTCAGCAAGCGGCTTTGAAATTATTGTCATTTTGAACCGAAAAACTAGGTTTTTCGGCTACCGCTTGCAGAGATTTCAAGATATCGATAATCGGAGACGGCCAAAAGATGCGCCGTGCTGAGCTGCTGATTTTACATTCCAAACACTAAACTCTCTGATCAATATTTGTGGCCTTAAAGTGATGGTTCGCTTAAAAAATTGTCGATTTTTGATGGGGTAAGACCATTGCCACTCAGACCTATGAAACCGGCCAGGTCCAAAACTGGAACCATTGCTAACACTACCCATGGCAAAATGACCGGCAACAGAGCAGCGATGATTTTTCATCCTGCATCATTCGTAGTGTTAGCAACGTGTCCAAATTCCCGGGTCGGATCCGGGTCCTGTTCCAACCCGGAACCGAACCATTGCAACGGGTTTCCACACAAAACCCCCACCTCAAAAGTGAACATTTCTTGCTCCGATTAAGTATTTGAGTTCTGATCGTATCACAACATGAACAATACATAGATTGTGCAGTGTTAGTCGCTCCTTCACCTCCCGCTTTCAGATTTGCGATCCGACAAGTATTCATTGAGTCACGATCGAAAACCCGCCAATTTTGCTTAAATTCAGCCTTTATTTCACAGCCACTCAACGAATATCAGTCGGATCGCAAATCTGAAAGCGGGAGGTGAAAGAGCGACTAATGCTGCACAATTTACATACTGATCATGTCATGATACGATCAGAACTGAAAAACTTAATTGGAGCCAAAGTTGTTGGATCCGTAAAATGGAACTGCGGTCCGGTTCTAACCCGTCCCCGAAACCGGTTGGTACCCCAATTTTCCGGGTAATAACCCGGACTGGACCATCCGGTCCGGTTCCAACCCCGGACTGCAGCCGGGTAACTCGGAACCGTTGCTAACACTAATCATTCGTGATCTGCATGACGATTGGTTGAGAGTATTCATAAATGTCGTATTGGCTGGCTTTATAGGCAAAAGAGCGAGTCTCACGCTCCCTGCACCATTCTGAAATTGAGCGTGAACAGAGCGTCAACGATTATTGGTCTTGTAAGTCGGGTAATTTAAAAGCGATACGGTCATTCCTATATATCTTCGGAGTATTGGCCGCCTTCATATGGAAAAAGGTTGGCGACACGCTCCGTGGGCCTTCATGGAAATGGGCGTCAATCGAGCATCAACAATTTTTGGCCTTTCATCATTGGTAATCCAAGCACGATGCTTCGGTTATTGTGTATATACTATGCTCTGACAGTGTTTCTAGGCTAAAACGGTAATGAACTCTTTGTTGCATCATTGTAAATGAAATTTCTTATTACTGTCCGGGAGGCTGTCGCTTGTATGTCGCTTGCTTCTCTGCCTACAGAGGATGCCAATTCCTCCTTAATAGAGGTTTGCAATCATGCGCCACTTATAATACCCAAGATGCGAGACCTTAAATCGTTGACGCTCATTTGACTCTCATTTTCCAGATGGGGCAGGGAGCGTGTCGCTTCTGCTTTTGCCTATAAAGGAGGCCAATACCTCAATAATGACTATCTACAACCAATGCCCGCTCTGATTACCCAGGATGCAAGACCTAAAATCGTTGACGCTCTGTTGACGCTCATTTTCAGGATGGGGCAGGGAGCATTTGTCTACATATTTTGATCACAAAAGCGGCCGATACATCCAGAAATAACAACGTCGTACCTTCGTTAATATTTTATGAGTAACAGTAGGATATCTGAACGCGATCATATATAGAACAACCCGAAATGCAAAATTGGAGATTGAACCCGATGGGTCCAGCCAAACCTGGCGAAACCCACAGGTTCACGGGTACAGGCCCGGGTTTGGACATACGAGAAGCAGCAGGTCGGGTTTCTGCATGGTTCTGGACCGGGACTGAACAGGTTTTGCAGTACAAACCCGGACTGCTGGCGGGTTACCCGGACCCGTTGCTAACACCACTCTCTTTGGACATGAAGTGTAACCTCAGAATGGATTTTATGGTCATGTGCAAAGCAATCATGCAAGTTAACATTGAAGAAGTGATATATATGCACCCACAGCAGCAAGAGTTTCATTTGTTCAAACCTGAGAGCCAATACAATGTCTCAAGAGTAGCCAAGATGTTGAGCAAGAAGGTACTGAGTTCAAGAAAGTCACTTTGTGGCCTCATGCTGACCACACAGGTGTGATATGGCAATTTCAAGGGCTTCCTGATGTTGATTAGTTTGGAGTCCTCACCTGTCCACTCTGGACTAGTTGTATTTTATTATTAAGAACAAGCCAATGGCATTTCCCCAGTCAGTCTGTACATAGATGATATCATCATCAGTGGTGAGTAGTGCTTGATTGGGTGGATTGAGAATCAGATGGAAAGTGGGTTCCACATGCATGATCTTAGTGGTGTATCAATCTGTCTCAGCATTATGATCAAATGGAATCAGGAAAATGACACTATTGATATCTCTCAGGTGCGCTACATTCCAATGATCTTGAGGATGTCTAGTACAAAAGAGTCCAGACTGGTTGGCATACCAGTGGCAATAAAGTCTCATAAGAGATACCCAGATAAAGAAGCCTGGAATCAAATCATGAACAAATGCAAGATTGAAGGACTTATTTACATGACAGAAGGCACTCACCTTGGTATTGCATCAGTGATCAGAGTTCTCAGCCAGTTTAATCATAACACAAGCATAGAACTTACAATAGATGCTGTGCACATATGTATGTACCAGAACAGCACGAAGGATCATAAACTGGATTGCTGAGGAATATGCGTAGTCAGAGAAGGCATACTGAGAGGAGAACGAGTACTTAAGTGAATCGTCTAAACAGACAATGCTAAATACCTGAAAGACTATTGATTGTCGAGTGGTCTGGTCATCACATTGCCTGTTGCAGTTGACTCGAGATCAAGTCAACAGATGTTCACTACCCAGTCTACAACTAATGTTTAATAGAATGGCTGGGGATAGTACTGCCTGACACTAACCCAGATTTCCCATCTCATCAATGAGATTGGCATTGCTACTGTCCTACACATGCTCTCACATTAGAAGCGACTACTCCTGAACATCGGGAAGATGATCTGTAGTGCATCTCTCGATTCACACATCATAAGCAAATGAAATTGTGGGATGAATTTGTGGAATGATCAATGCATCGAATTGAGCTCTATTGTGACTACTTTGATGCACCCAATCTGCTCTACCAATCCACTGCAACTCACCACGGTGCGGAGGGAATGAGTTCTGAGGGACAACATCCTGAGTGGTCTTGTAAATAGCTGGGGAATGCCTGGAATTAGTCTCATGCATGAAATCCAAATTGATGATGTTCATTGCATTGGCAATGCTGGTTGGGAGTGAAGTAATTGGGTACTATTTATTCCAAGGAAATCCACAATATTTGATTGTCTCCTCTTTTTCGTTGTATACTGCATTGTTACAAATGAATCTGATTGATGTTCTGGAGAAACTTTAAGGTAATTGGAGGTAGGCTATTACTTTGCTAAGGACAATTATGCGACTTGCCTGTGCTGTGGTATGCGTGAGTATTACTTAATCGACAATTGGTTGAAGCAATGACCCATTTCATTACCGTATAGACACATGTGCACATTCCTACACACATGCTGAACTATGTAAGCATGTACCATGGTACAATATGTATACTGTTGTCGATCCATCAGGTTGATATATTTTTACATTCCATGACTATATCTGTGTATCATGTTACTGATATACTTAGTGTTAGCAACAGTTCTGGACTGTCACTGCAGGTCTGGGTCCGGGTTGAAACCAAACCTTTGGCATATCGGTGGACCAGGTTGTCACTGAATCAGAAATGGCAACTTGGGTACGGTTCAATGGAGATCTCCCTACACCTCTGAGATGGGGCGGTTTATAGTGGATTGCCCAGCAGGTCCGTCTGTAGCTTCATATAGCACTCTTGTTTTCGCCTTGTGATAATAGTATATTATCACAGTTGGTTGTTCAACATCCAGTAATCGCTTTGTGGATGTGTTGCAGTTTGCGATATTGATCATTCTGGAATGTGTGTTTTTCGTTTCATATGTTGTATTTTTGCCAATAATGGTGGTCAATGGTTCTGTTATGAGCTCAAGTATCTACATGATGCCTCAATTACCCAACATGCAAGACCAAAAATTGTTGATGCCCCAGTGCCACTCATTTTCATGAAGCGGTAATGTATACGGCAAGGACTGTATTGCCTGACAAGGCCACCATTACTTCGTATGTGAATTATGGCCTCAACGCAACACTTGGATTCCCCAAGATGTGAGACCAAATATCATTGACACTCCATTGTCACTCATTTCCAGGATCAGGTAGATACTGTGTCACTGTGGTTCTTGCCCCTGAAGGTGGGCAATACCTCATTTATCGATATCTGAAACCAATCACAATTTAGATTACCCAAGATGCAAAGCCAAAAATCAATGACACTCCATTGACGTGCATTTTCAGAATGGGGCAGTGACCATATGGCTTTCTCTTTTGCCTATACAGGGTGCCAATATGTCAGTTATGCATAACAGCTACCAAATCGCTTCTCAATTACCTAACTTGCAAAACCAAAAATCGTGCACTCTTGATGCTCAATTTAATGTATTGTCTATTCAAATTCCACTGCCATCGATAATTGTAATCATAATTATTTGAACTTATTGGATGCCTTTCTGACTGATTGAGACTCACCCCTTTGGCTAAGCCGAGCCCAGGAATATTGTTGCACTGGTCGCAACCATTCGAGAAATATTTATACATCTTGCGCCATGATTCATTTGGCCCACAATACTTCTGTTTATTAACCAATACTCACATGTGACTGTGGACCATTTTGTTATAATATTTCTTTAAATGGAAATCTCAGTCAAACAACATAAAGAACCTGGTGAAAATACATTCACCCATTCCATGCTACTTTTCTTGTTCCCCCTATTCATCATCATTTGCATTGAATTGACTGTCATCAACTGCTTTTCAGCCTTTTCCTTTGACTTCCATGTTGGCCGAATAAATCTGGGAACATATGGTGTGGCACTCACATCCTGCTGCTCGGGGCTTTCCGGTTGCACAATGCCAATGTCTAGCTGTCTATCAGATCCATTGTCTGCCTCCCTGTCGTCCTTACACTCATTTGGATTATCCAAGTAACCGTTCCAGTGATACCAATTTTTAGTGTCTGAAATGCTTTCATGTGCATTATCCCCATCACATTCACCTGCATGGCTGTCAATTCTTTAGATTCGGCAGACATTGAATACTTGAGTTCATCCGCTGGGGAGGTCCTTTGCAGATGAAAATGGCGGCAAAGGTGATCTTTCCGACAATTCAAATGCAGCCGCACCATCATGGGGAATGCTTGACCAGGATGCTTTGATGATCTCTTCAGTATCCGAAATGTATCCTACCGCTGCCATTTACTTGGTCTGAGTGCGAGATTTCATCTGTGGAGTAAGTTGGTTATCGCTGCCGTGCCACATCCCCAAAAAGTCGTGGACCTTGGCCATTCTGTGCCATGCTTTTTCCTCCGCCTCTGTCTTCATTTCCAACTCATTTTCAGTTGTCATTGTATCCAATGCTCTGTCATCACCTGACGAGTCCCAGTGATTGGCTCAAGCAAACTATCTTATGATGACTGTGTGGTGAAGGGTCTCGCCTAGGGTTTTGGAATGCATCCTGCAGATACCGTCTCGCGCAATGGGAAAACTTGCCTCATCTCTGACACCATGTGGTATGATAGAGAATTCATCGCATGCCGCATTACAGAGTTAGGGGTACTGTGAGTGCATGGCCTCTTAGTGATGCCACCAGTTGGTGATATCCGGTATTCACAATGTACTGCAAATCCCCACCGCATAGGAGTGGTAATCATTACGATTCGGATCAATTTGCTCCCTGTTCTGTGTGACTTCAGGCGGCGAATTGAAATACAGCCTTGAGGCAGTCAATTAGAAAGCTATTTGATCACTATGTCTGGGCATTGTATTAGCCACATTTTCATGCGGTATGTATCGTTCATCATCGCTGGACAATTCATATGCTTCAGAAGAAGCTCAATCAGATCTAGACGCCATTGCGGAGGGGAAGAGATTGTTGCTTGGTAGGCTTTCAGGTTTAATGATAGGCAAATGCCTATCTTTTGCACAGTATTCATTCTCCACATACTTCAGAAATGCCTCTTGGTAGTGGGCAGTATAAGAAGTCTTGTACTGAGGATTGTTAACGATTGTCATGTCCCACTTCCGAAACAATCGCAACTTCCGGAAAGGATGAAGAATGCATGCTGAAATGGCAACCATATCCATGATTAGAGTGACCTCAGCGTACAATTTGGGCAGCATCTGTTGTGCAAATTTCACGGCGAAGTATAAGTCTTCCTTCAATTGAGATGTCTTCTTTGATTAAGCTTGCATAACATCATCCATAGGATCGAACATGTGATTGTAGACAAAGATAATGAGTTGCAGAGTAATGTTATGCCTTTTCAACACCCACATCGTCTAGTATCCGAATGGTTTTGAAACGTCCATGACATACTTGACGATGGTCCATTCATTCTGTGTTGTGAAGAGTGGCTGGTAATCACGGTATTTTGGAATCTTGAGCCACTCACAGGCGAATTCTCCTGATCAGTAGGCTGGCTCAAGCAACGCCAATGTCAAATTCCACCATGTCTTCACATCCGTAGTATGTAGTACTGTGATCTGGACCTTGGCTTTTGGACAGTTAATGAACTTGTTTTGATGGCCTGGTGTCATCATAATCAATACTGCAAGCATTTGCTGCTATTTGAAGGTCAGATTCAGAACTTTCAAAATTTCTTGAAATATGCACTTTCCCAATAATCTTTGCTAAACCTGGTCTCATGGAGAACAGCTTGTTGATTCTAGCATTGCCCTTGTTTCGAAGTCTTTGACTTTTCCCAATGTCTAAGCTTTCATTCTTTACAAATTGCTGATCGCGCTCATGGGCTTCCTCAGACTTGGTGTGGCCTTTTACACTGAGACTGCTCATGAATGCACCTAAAGCAAGCTAGATGATGTGCGCCATGCATTGTATGTTTTTTCCCTATGCGGGCCACTCGATTCTGGAGGCCTCAAGGATTGACTGTAGTTTCCAAGTCATCGAGTAGGTGGAGGAAGAGTTATCACTCAGAATTCCAAGTACACGGCCGTCGGTAAGATCAAAACAATCATGAACATTCTTCAAATGTATGGTTAGCCACGCTGCAGTATGTTGATCCTTCACCTAGCATCCTGAAACAGCATTCCAAATGTGATGTCAATCCACTATCAACCTCATCCAAAGTGAGCAATTCTTCCCGGAATGCCCAATTTCAATCAACATTGCAAGTATTCACCGATGTGATGGCTAATTTATTTGTGGATGTCCACCCGTCTAAAGCTACACGTGATTAGTTTATTGATGGCAATTCTCCCGTAATTGCATCCACTGAGGATGAGTATTCCCTCCGGCAAATGTTGCTAACAATGCAGTAGGAAGGCAGCGCCTGCTCCCTACTTAGTGCATGATGTGACAGTTGACACCCTAGGTTAGATATAGCATTCCATGGAATATGAGCTGGAACAAAACCTAACATGAGGTAGTGATTCCAGGTGTCTTGGTGCAATATGACATTTACAAAGTCCTCAGCTGCAAGTTTGGAGTGTTTTGTCTGTCAATTGATTTACTATAGAAAAAACCTAAATTATAAATATAAATTTCCTTTGTGACCCTACTATTGTAATTCCTCAACTGCCATTTCTCTTCAGTATGGCCAAAGCTGTTCTATAGACTGTTGAACTAGTCAATTCAGCTACATCTGACTCTGTTAATTTATTTGACTTTGCAATGTGCGATTTTGGCAGCAAGTGTATTCCCCTTGAGCTAACCCCATGATCTGATGAATTGCAAAGAAGCTAATGACAGGCAATACATACAATGCCAGGCCTGCCACTCTCCTCAAATCCGCAGTGGATATGGAATCACAATGAAGGCGCATGTCTAGACTTATTCCAACCAATATTATGCTTCAAGCTTACATTCATAAAATCCAACCAACTGTCAAAGGTGATTTGTAAAGAAATGTCACTCAAATCACGAATAAATACTGGTTTGTTTTTAGAAAATATAATAACATCGAGCTATGAGGTATTTAAAGATTGTGAATCTCACATGGTGGTAGAAGTTTGATAGCTGCGTATTTCGACTTGAGTGACTATCTAAAGATTCATTAAAACAAGATAGAAAGCTGGTTCTGAAATATTGCCTCTGGAGCTATGAGCAAGAAAATGATAAGACCTTTAAGACATTGGCTGCATAATGGTAAAGTTGTGTACAACGACATATTGAAAAGATTGATCATTAGAAACTCAAAATGAGGAACAATGCAATGCAGTTCGTTGCAGTGTAGCTGACTGAGATCCCACAAACACTGTTGAACATCTGTTGAGTCTCATCTTTAGGAGGTAGTAGCAATATCATCATTAGCATTGTTGTTCAAAAAGGCGGACAATGCATTGGTTACAGGTTAATGTCATTGCACAGCCCTTTGAATATCCAAGGTGCAAGACCAATAATCGTTGATGCTATATTGAGGCTCATTTTTAGAAGGTGGTATCAATATTGTAACTGGCATTTTTGATCATCAAGGCAGCCAATACTGTGATTATAGGTTAATGCCATTGCACAGCCCGGTGATCATCCAAGATGCAAGATCAAAAATCGGTAACATTCCTGTGACTTTCACATCTAGGATGGGGCACCGAGCATGTCGGTTTCCATTTCACCTATCAAGATGGCCGATACCTCCACTTTGAAAGATGTGACTATGCAGTCTTTTGAATGCAGATTGTGCAATACTAAAAATCATTGATGCTCCATTGACTCTTACCTTAAAGACATTCTATCAGTCATTGGATGCTCAATAATTGTATGTATTTTTGCATACAGTCAAAATTGATAGCCAATATATAATATCTGTGTATAATTATTTGCATCCTAAAGATTTAAGGCCTCTCGATTTCTGATTCACCACTATACCAGTTATCTGGGCCATGAATACTGTAGGCCCATCACATTTCAGCCCGTCTGGCTGGCAATTCACAGCATATAGATCCATCCACTAGTGTTCGATATATATATCCCGACTTCCTCACCTGTGCTCATCCAGCTTCTTCTCCTGAATTTTGACGACCTGTGATAAGGAAGTGTTCAAAACGTTGCGCATGTGCAGCAGGTCAGTGCGGTGAGTTTTGCAGTTGGATGCATTGATTGATGCAGTGTGAAAGTCATCATTCATCCAGGTTCGCATTGCGCATTGACCGCTCCTTCTATGACCCATGTGGCATCACTGACTTATATTTTGTTAGGAAATTTTGTCTGTATTGTAGTTTTTGCTTTCTGGCTTAACAGTAGCAGGCAAGACGATATCAAGTGTGTTGGTCATCTGTTGACATGATTTGGAGTCTAGATGTTTTGGATGGCCCGTACAACCATTGCACATGCACAGACACATAATCATGTCTCTCAATTTGTTCACCAAAATCCTGTAGGAACTGACACGTAGCAAAACAGGGTCACAAATTGCTTTTCAAAGTGATCCGTCTTCGAAACTGGAGATTTGGCTATCTATTTGTCCAGCAATGCTGGAGCCGTCACCAGTTATTCGTCCATGTCCAATTTCTCCATGGTAATTTGGCAGGGAGAGTATAGGTAGTGGTAAAAGCTTATGGGTTCAATCGCATTCAATTTGTGAATAAGTGACAACACGGTTATGGCTTCGAGCTGAAGAGCTTCTATGCATTTGTTAGACTGTGGTCTCCCAGAACCTGGCATCATATGACAATTTGCTGCTGCAGAAGTCCCTTGCGGCATTTGCAATTGTCCGGTGACGATATGAAGAGGGACCTTAAGCTCTGCAAATGTTATCAGTGCAGGTGAGGCTGCAACCACGTCAGTTCGCAGCTTAACAACTGCTGGAACCTTCCATTCCCTCATGCTGTCGTTCATATCTCCCTCATGAGAGTAGTCAGCCACGCTCCCCTATCCCAGTTGCCCGAATATGTCAAGCATCATCTGCTTCAGGCCAAATCACGCAATGTGCCCGCAGTAACATTTTGGAGATGGTGCCCATCACCCAGTCAGGTATGTCATCTTCGCTCCGCTTGCCCAGTTGTGAATATTATTCATCAGGTTTGTCATCTTCCCCATCCTCCTCATCATCGTAACTTGCAAGATCGTTCAGCCTGTCTCCAATAGCAGTCAACATCTCCTCAAATATTTCGTCACGCTTTCAGGTTGTCAATCCCGCCTGATCATCATCTGTCATGTTTTCATGTTGCTGCATCATCGTAGTCTCAGCGTCTTCACCTGTAATTCTTGTGATCACGCTGCCACGATTGACATAATCCTCGATCCATTTTGCTTTCTCTTCGTTACTTAAATTGTGTGTTTCACGTAGGTTATCCGCAGCACGGTTTGTTTCGGATTGTATGCAGCGCAATGCTCGTAAGGCTCAGACCGTTTCTGCTTCCAAGCTGCTCTTGCCATCATTAGCCTGAGAACAGCTTTCTGTGGATTGCAATGTCCATTTATCATATTTGCCCCCCAGATGTGGCGAAAGGTTCTTTTTTGGCACATTGACCATTGTATCTTGTAGTGACTTTGCTGTTGGGCGAGATGTTCGATGCTGCAAAATATGGACCACATGGAGGCAAGCTGTGTCTTTTATGTCAAGGTTGGTATGTTTGATCAACTTGAACAGAACAAAATCTGCATTGGGACTGTCACTACATTGGGAATAGCAATACGAACTAGACAACATGATAGTATTTTTAAAGCCTGTTTGATGTTGGATGCTGGTGATTTCTTGAGACAAACATCGCAAGACGTCCTTTCCATCAAAGAATGTCCATTTTTTGTCATTCAAACATGAGATATCAGCTGTGGTTCACTACTATTTATCCCAGTAAATGAGCAAACAACATTGGACTGACTTACTACAAATTGTGGGACTGTTGGATACCCCTAGAACCTGCAGCTATACACATTAAGATTCGTCTTGAGTAGATTGTGCCAGTTGGCTGTTACTCATTCTATTTTGACGTGAAGCTCACTATATATTCCTCTGAACATCCCACTTTCTGGCATTGACAATTTCTTCTTGTTTTCCACAACCACGAATTGAGGCTCCACAGACACCGTGGTCAGGTACAAACCAATTCGAATCGAGCTGACCAACAGGCGCTTCATTCAATGCACTACCCGCTGGGACACAACAACAATGCAAAGACCAGTTAGTCCACCATGACGCTACCAATGCAGCCATCAACAATGTGACCCAGCACAGACATTTAGCAAAGGCACACAAAATCCGAAGCAGGAAGAATTGAAGGCTGTCCGGAATTGGCTGTGAGGATATCGATACCGAGGTAGACAGCCGTCAACGAACTCTATAATGCATATCCAGCGCATTTGGGGAGCTATGTGACCAATTTTTTGCTGCCCGTAATGAGAAACCTCCTTGATAGACCAAGCCATTTGCCCACATATTCTGAGTGATCGAACGTCATGATGTTTTCAGTTGTGAGATTGTCGCGGCGTTATTTGATGATAAGTGACACCGTGAGTGGGCGAAAGAGGCTTTCAATACCTCAGAGGAGGCTATGGGATGACGTATGGTAGAGGTAATAGCTGAATGTCACTTTTGGAAGCAGCAACTGACTTCTTGTAGGTTATCAGCATGTCAGCTATGATGGCAAGGGAAGGAGGTCGGGTACAGCTAGAACAGTCCGACATGTGCCTTGCTTTGAATTTGGCCAAAATGGCAAAAGGAGGGTTTCTGTGCGCCACAATAGAGGAAACACAATATCTGGATAGGAAACCCCACGCCACAGTCCAAGAAGAGAAGTAGCAGGGAGTTGAGTCTCCTTGACATAGACAGATGAAGGAAGTGATAGAATCACAACCGGCTATGCTTCGTGGTAATCAAACAGAGAGCTGCCTCCCTTGCCAAAATGTCACAGCAAAGAATCTGCAGACACACTGGAGGCGGTCAGGAACTGGTGCACCTTCCACAGAATTGGCACCACCTCCGCCCGGAATGCCACGTGCCCCACCCAGTGATAATCAGGGAGCTCATGGTTTGGAAACTGAAGGTGCACTACCCAGATATGTGTATATACCTACTTGTCTCTCCAACCCTCAATGTTTCATTGTTGATGGATATCCCAAGGATTGCAAGTGGAATGAACATTTTATTCCAGATTTGCTGACTGATGAAGGAACATCCACTGGTTAGTACACTCTCTGCTGCATGGTGAGAAAGCTGACATCCAGGGTGCAGATGAGAGCAGCCTATTGATCGAACCTGCAGGTAGTGACAAGCATCGATTGAAAGACATCGGATTTTTGAGTTTATTATTATGTACAATTAGTGGACACTTTAAAGTATACTTTAAAGAATATATTTATATGTACTATTAAAGAACAAAGTAGTGATAAAGGAGAAAGTACATGAAAACAATAAAACGGCTGCCAAAACACCATTACTGATATACTATGCCAAATAAAATGATGGCTTTTTGCAGATACGCCCAGGGCGAAATGAGCTTCAACGGAGCATCAACAATTTTTGGGCTCGCAAGACGGGTAATTAAAAAGTGATTTGATCGTTTTATACATAATCACAGTATTGGCTGCCTTCATAGGCGAAAGAGAAAGTGACACACACCCTTACCCATCTTGACAATGAGCGTCAATGGAATGTCTGCAATTTTTGGGAATGCATCTTGCGTAATCTAAGTGGCACTTGATTGCAGACATTTATAAAGAAGTTGTTGGCAGCCATTATAAGCCGATGAGCATGAGATATTCCCGTGACAGCCTCCCAGACAATATCAACTCAAGTCATTTTCAAATCTGCAACTCAGTGTTCATGAGCGTTTTAGCCTATAAAACCAGTGAAAACATTTTAGATAGACATTAATGGCCACATTGCACTTTGATTACCCATGATGCAACAACAAATATTCTTTATGCACCTTTGCCTAGTGTTACCAATGGTTCCAAATTCACAGTTCAGATCCAGGTCTGGTTCCGACCTGGAACCGGACGGTTTCAATGGTTCTTACCACACGAAAACCTGCACTGTTGAATTTGGGCCACTCTTACTACCAAAAACCCGGCCTTTCAACCTAACCACTTTTTCTCCTATGAAGTATCTGAGTTCTGATCAAATCGTGACATGATCAATAGGTAAATTGAACAGGATTAGGCGCAGTTTCACCTCCCACATTCAGATTTGCGTTCCGTCCAATTTCTGTTGAGTCACTATAGAATACCTGTGAATTTCACATGAAATTTGGTTTCATTTCACAGCGATTCAACCAATATTGGTCGCAGCACAAATCTGAATGCGCGAGGTGACAGAGCTGCTGACACCACACAATCTATGAATTGATCATGTCATGATACGATCACAACTCAAAAATTCATTTGCAACCAAAGCACTGCCAAAGTTGTAGGAACCGGAAAATGGAACGACTGTCCAGTTGCAACCGAGCTAAAAACTCATGGGTTTATGTCCGATCCGGGTAACAACCTGGCACTAATCACCCAGCTCCGGGTTCTTCACAGATCCTGACCCAGACCAGGGCCTCCAGGCTGGTGCCAACCTATACCAAAGCCACGTAACCCGGAACCGTTGTCAACACTATCGTTCACTCTCATTTTCCAGATGGGGATGGGAGGGTGTCAGTTCTCCTTCATCTTATAAAGGCGGCCAGTACTTTGATTATGTCTAACAATGACCAAATCACTGTTTAATTACCCAACTTAGAAGACCACAAATCATTGACACTATGGTGACACTCATTTTCAAGATGGGGCAGGGTGTGTGTCACTTTCTCTTTTGCCTATATTGTCAGCCATTATTTTGATTATGTATACAAACGACGAAAATACTTTTTGATTACCTGACTTACAAGGCCAAAAATCATTGACCCTACATTGATGCTCATTGTTAGGAGATAGAAGCAATGCTGTGACTAGCATATTTGCCTATTATGGGGGCGAATACTTTCGTGATGCATCACAGCGACCAACTCACTGATCAATTACCTGGCTTCCAACACAAAAAATAGTTGATGCTGTGTTGACGCTCATGTCCAGAATGTGGCAGGGAGTGTGTCGCTTCCTCCTGTGCGTACAATGGAAGCCTATACGTCGTTTATGAATGTCTGGACGCAATTGCCGTTCAGATTACCCATGATGCATGACCAACAATCAATGACGCTCTGTTGAGTCTCATTTTCAGGCTGGGGCGGGGAGCACGTCTCTGTTGTGTTTTATTATATAAGGGTCCAATACCTCAACAAAAGACAATGAAGAACCAAAGTCAATATTTTGCGATTAACAGTAGGATATCTGAATCTGACCATAAATAGAAGAACCCAAAAACCAGAACTGGAGATAGGAACTGATGGGTCTAGCCAACCCCGGCAAAACGCGCAGGTTAAAGGGTACAGGCATGGGTTTGGCCCTCCAGGACGCAGCTGGTCTGGTGTTTGGCCAGGTCCGTATCCGAACGAAACCATTCTTGATGTCTGATTCCGGACCTCTGGCATGTTACCCCGACCTGTAGCTGATACTTGATATACTTATATCCCAATAACAAGTACAATACACACCAGCTCAATTACAGACACCAATCCACATACGGTATTGCTCTTTTGGCCTCATCTTATCTCAAGACTTAACTTCTTTCAATCAGATTCAAGAACAAACTAAGACCTGTAAGTATCAGAAGAATCATCACCTTCGTCCACACAATCTTCAGACACTTCTACATGACAGGTTCTGTTACCTATGATCTAGTTGAACCTGTACTCAATTCCTGTGAGCCACGCATGGTATAGGATCTGGACAGTATAACAATGTTGCTTCTATTCCTCATAATGCATGTATGGGTCTCTCACAGCAGAAATCATATGGTTCAATGCTGTTTTCAATCTTGTTTGTCTCACAAGTGGCATAGGAGTGTGTAACAATTGCCAGGAGAGGTATACATGTCTTCAAGGGGTTTATAACGGAGAACTCATCTCACTGTAGTTACAGACCAAGAAGTTCAAGTGCATTGAATTCGGAACTGTATTTAATGCAACTCTTTCCTGCGAATATCTGACTGTGGGTTGCGACAAGGAATTGGTTATCTTCATTGCAGGAGTTGTGTTACCAACGGGTCCAGGTAACCTCCCAGCAATCAGGATTCAGATCATAAAAATTGTTTTGCTCGGTTCCAGATCCATCCAAGGACCTGACTAGCTACTTCATGGAGGGCCAAATCTGTACCCGTACAGGTCAACCTGCGGGTTTTGCTGGGGTAGGCTAAAACTGTCAGTTGAAGTCTCCGGTACTAGTTTTCAAGATTTTCTATTTATCGTTGCATTGCGATATCCAACTGTCAATCGCAAAATATTGACTTTGGTAAGTCACTGCCTTTTTTTGATGTATTGGCTGCCTTCATATTCAAAAACAAGAGGGACACACTCCCTGCCCCATCCTGAAAATAAGAGTCAACAGAGCGTCAACAATTTCTGGCCTTACATCTTGGGTAATCTGAGTGGCAAATGGATGCAGACATTCAACAATGAGGTATAGCGCGCACTTATAAGCAAAAGGGAAAGCGACCCGCTCCCTGTCCCATTTTGAGAATGACCGCCAATGGAGTGTCAAGATTTTTGGCCCCACATCATGGATAACCTCAGTGGCAATTGGTTGCAGACATTCATAAATATGATATAGGCTGCCTTTATAGGCAAAAGACAAAGCGACACACTTTCTGCCCGATTTTGAAAAGGGTGTTGAAAGTGTGTCAATAATCTTTTGCTGTTGTTAGTCAAGTAATGAATGAGAGACTTGGTCGTTTTAATCCATAATGAATGTATTGGCCGCCTTCATGGGCGAAAACGCTATGTACGACATTGCTACTATCTTTCAAAGATTAGCGCCAATGGAGAGTCAATGATGGTTGATCTTGTAAGTCAGGTAATTAAAGTGTGATTGGGTAGATATTATACATCATCAATGTATTGGCCGCCTGTATAGGCCAAACAGAAAGTGACACACTCCATGCCCCATCTTCAAAATGGGCATCAACAGAGCGTCAATGATTGCTGGCCTTGCATCATAGTTAATCAAAGCGCGATGTGGCCGTTATGGTCCATTTATGATGTTTTCACCGGATTTATAGGCTCCAACACTCATGAAACCTGAGTTCCAGCGTTGAGGATGAATGAAGTTGTGATTGCTGGGAAGGCTGTTGCAGGAATTTATCTTTCTTATGTGCCTATACAGGCTACCAACCCTGTGTTCATAGATGTCTGTGATCAAGCTCCACCAAGATTACCAAAGATGCAAGGGCAATAATCGTTGACACCCGATTGACATTCATTGTCAAGATGGGGCAGGGACCAAGTCACTATCTCTGTCGCCTATAGATGAAGCCAATACTTTGAATATGTATCATAATGACTGAGTAACTTTTTAATTACCGGACTTACAGGGCCAACAATTGGTGACACTCCGTTGAGGCTCATTTGGCGAAGGGCATATCCGCAATATGGAACTCCTCCATTTGGCATAGTATATCAGTAATGGTGTTTTGGTGGCCATTCTATCATCTTCATGTACTTTCTCCTTTATCACTACAATGTTCTTCAATAATACATATAAATATATCCTTTAAAACATACTTTAAAGTGTGTGCTTATTGTAAATAATAATAATACTCAAAAATCCTATTCCTTTCTGTCAATGCTCATCTTCACTGTCAGGTTCGCTGAACAGGCTGCTGTTGTCTGCCAAATGGATGTCAGCCGCATTACCACACAGCAGATATTGTACAAACCAGTGGTTGTTTCCTCATCAGTCAGCAAATCACGAATAAAATCTTCATCGCTCTGGTGATCCATGGCATATGCATCAAACTTGAAAAATTGAGGGATGGCAAACGGAGTATGTATCCAGATATATCCGTGTGGCACACCGTCAATCTCGGAACTTTGAGCTGCCTAACTGACACCAGGTGGTGCAGGTGGCAATCCGGGCAGAGATGGCGCTGATTCTGGTGGAGGTTCACTAGTTTCATTGCATCTCCAGAGTGTGCATGGGTTCCTTGTTCTGCCATTTTTGCAAGGAAGGCAGCCATCCGTTTGATTCTCACCAACCATTGCCGGCAGTCATTCTATTGCAGCATTCGCCTTTCAATACCCAGAAACTCAACTGCCTCTGTCTTTCCTTCCAGGACTTCGGAGTGAGGTTTCTTGTTTAGATATTGCATTTCCCCTGTTGTGGTGTGCGAAAACCCTCCTTTGGCCAATTTCGCCATATTCAAGGCAAAGTGTACATTGAACGGATCTGGCTGTACCCGACCTCCTTGCCTTGCCATAGTAGCGGACATGTTTAAAACCTACACAAAAGTAGTTGCTGCATCTAAAAATGAGATTCGGCTATTATTTCTACCATAGCCACTCTGTAGCCACCTCTCAGGTCTATGAAGGGTGTTTCCTCCACTCTTGGGGACGCTGGCCAAGAAATTTCTTTGCGAAAATGTCAGAGCTGACAACATCAAGATATTTGATCATGCATACTGTGCGGATAGATGATTTGGTTGAACAATGAGGCCTTCCATTACGGGCAGCAATATATGGCTCATGTCGCTCCCAACGTACACCAGCTGTACATTATATTGATCGTTAAAGGCCGTCCGGCTCATTATCGATTTACTCACATCCTATTGAATGTTGCTTCTTGATGTTGCTACTTTCGGTTTTATGGACTGTCTCTGAATGCGCATGCTAGGTCATATTTTCAGTTGGTGTATTGGCAGCATAGTAGTGGACTAACTGGTCACTGTGTTGCTGCTCTTTCCAAGCAGGTGGCACAGTGGATGAAACTCCGGTCAGTCGGCTCATTTCGGATCCACTCCTACCTGGCCCAGGAGTTTCTGCAGCCATGACTTGCTGTTGTGCAAAACGTGAGGAAGATGATAACCAAAAGAAGTGGAACGTCCTGAGGAATAGATAGTAAGCTTCAAGTTAACATGGAATGAGTGACAGCCAACTTGCACATCCTACTGAAGATGAATCATACTGTGTATGGCTGCAGGATGCAGGGGATTCCAATGGTCCCGCAATTTGCAGTAAGTTGGTCCGATGTTGAATGGTCATTTACAGGGATGAATTGTGGTGAATGACAGCTATAATCTCATGTTTGAGTGATATGAACAGGATATTCTTTGATGGAAGGGAGGTCTGGTGATGTTTATCTCAATTTATCACCAGGATCTTGCATGAAACAGATGCTACCCATCAAGTCATGATGTACAGCTAGCATTACCATTCCCAATGTATTCACTGTCAAATTGCAGATTTTGTTTTGTTCAAGTTGATCAAACATACCAACATTAACATAAAAGACACAGGTTGCCTCTATCTGGTCCATAGTTTGCAACATCCGACATCTTGCCCAACAACAAAATCCACACAAGATTAAATGGTCAATGTTCCGAAAAAAATCTTTTGCTGCTTCCGGTGGGCAAATCCTCCCAATTGATAAAGCCATCCACACAACGATGTCATCAAGCACATGAGAGCAGGAGCCGCTTGGATGCGGGAATGGTCCGAGCCTTGGGAGCATTGCGCTCCTTACTATCTAACAAGAAGCATTCGGTGGAGAAAATACCAGCAACGCACTGTTAAAGCAATGAAGATGAAGAGTAATCGATCAAGGATTATGTGGAGAGAGATACCTCTGTTATAAGAAAGCGAGTTCAATACGCAGAGGCTGCGATTATGCAAGCTCTGTACAATAAGAGAAATGCTGGAAATGAGGGATCGACAACCGGAAAGCATGAAACATCATTTCACGAGCAATTGAATCCTATCAGAGACAGTCTGAGCAATCTTGCAAGTTCCGAAAATAAGGGGAATGGGGAAGACGAAAAAGATGATGAAGAAGATACAGAGCATGGCCAGCTGAGTGAAGTGGACGAACCCAGCTGGGTGATAGGCCAAATCTTCTCAATCGTACAGCTGGGCATGGAGAATGTTCATCAGAAGCAGATGAGGCTTGGCGAATTGAAGCAACTGGGATGATGGGATACAGCCGACACATTCTGGGAGAGAGATATTGTGTATAGGACGGCCTAATTGAAAGTGCCGGCAATTCTTTAGCCGCAAATAGACATGGTTGTTGCGGCACCTACACTGACATCATTTGGAGAGGTTATGCAGACACTTGATGTCGTCCTCTCACAATCGGATTTGCCACACCGGACTTCTCGACCAGGAAGTGGTCTTATGAGGCTTGTTCACAAGACTCCTCAGTCACACAAACCCATCGTGACTCTCCCACCCAACGCAGTGCCTGAATCGTCACCAATTAACAAATTAAAGACTATTGAACATTTAAGCTTGTACTCCTGCATATAGCCTCCCTAGCTAATTACCATTCAGAAATCTGATTCTGACAAACAAATGGTGATGGATCCTGCCTTGCCAGAGGCATATATAGCCAAATAGTTAATTTTGACGACATATCTCTTTGAAAAGCCAATCCTGTACCTATTTCGCTCTGTGACAGCATTTTCAGGATCTCAGTGAACCAATTGTGACAAATGATAATATGTCTGTGCATGTGCAAGGGTAGTACGTGCCATGCAGAAGTACTACATTCCATACCATGTTGATAGACAACCAACACACTTGTGTATTGTCTTGTCTGTTATGGTTAAGTGAGAAATTGACAACTGAATTGGACACAAAATTTACTAACAAAATTTACGTCAGTGATGTCATAGGAGTCATAGAAGTAGCGATCAATGCCCAATGCAAACCCCGATGAATGACAACCATCATGGTGCATTCAACCATTCATCCAACAGTATAACTATCCGCTCCAACCTGGTGAACATGGTTGGGATTTTCAAAATTGCTTATGGTACGTTGTGGAAATCAAGAAGACGGAGCAGGACAAGGAAAGGTGAGGAAGTTGGGCTATATATATCAAAAACAAATGTATAGATCTATATGCAGTAAATTGCTGGCCACAAGCGATGAAACGCAATGTGCGGACATTATTCATTGTTCAGATAATATGTATTATCGTGGCTCAGATAATGACAGGCCCCGAAGCTTTTGGATGAAAATGGTCATACATAGCAATGATATATTAGCTGTCAGTAATGACTGCATCCATTTGGCGCACAATCATTAAGCATCAAATGACTGTTGGTATGTGATGAAGGCGAGCATCAATGGAATGTCAACGATGTATTGTCTTACCCTGTCAGCAATCAAAGGGGTGCATAGTCACATCCATCAAAAAAGGAAGTATGGGCAGTCTTTATAGGTAAAATGGAGTGCAATACGCATGATATCCTAACCTAGAAATGAGACTCAACGCAGCGTCAACTATGTCTGGTCTTTTATCTTCGATAATCAAATGGCTATGCAACAGTATTAACGTATAGTCAAGGTATTGGCTGCCTTTATATGCAACAATGCTATTAACTTCATCGCTACTACCTCATAACAATGTGTGTCAATGGACCATCAACCATGCTTGGTCTTACATCTCGGATAAGCAATTAGATATGCAATGGCACTAACCCATAATCCAAGTATTGTTCACCTTCAAAGGCAAAAATGCTAGTGACTGTATTGCAACTACCTCCTCAAAATGAGCATCAACAGATGGTCAACAATTTCTGGTGTTGCATCTTGGATAATCGAACAGCAATGCAGAGACTTTACCCCAAAATTGAACTATCAGCTGCCTTGACGGGCAACAATGCTAGTGACGATATCACTACTACCTCCTGAAAATGAACATCAACACTGCGTCAACAGTTTTGGGGGGTGCTCAGTAAGCTACATAGCAATGAATTGCACTACATTGTTCCTAAACTGAGATATTAACAATCAGTCTTCTCAATATGTCTTTGTATACAACTTCACAAATATGCATGCAATGTCTCACAGGTATGACTTTTGTCTTGAATGTTGCTCTAGCGTCAATATTAAAGAACCAGCTTTCTACTTCACTATAAAGTTGCTTTTGACAGTCTCTCATGTCTAATTACCCGGCATTCAAATTCCTGCTGCGATGTCGGATTCACAATCTTTAAATACCTCATTGCTAGAGGTTATGATATTTTCTCAAAATGAAAGTGTGTTTATTCGTGATTTGAGCGACGTTACTTTTCAAATCATATTTGCTGATTCATGGCCTTCATTGAATGAAGGCTCGAAGCGTCCTATTGCTTGGAATGACTCTAGCCATGCACCTTCATGGCGATTCAATTTGCACTGTGGAATAGAGGAGACAGGCAAACCTGCCATCATATATATCATTTGTCATCAAATTCTTCGTCATCTATCAGAACATGGGAGCAGGTCAATGTGGAAACACTTGCTGACAAAAGCGCACATTGCAAAGTTAAATAAATAAACAGATTTGGAAGTTACCAAATTGACTAGTTCAACAGTAGAAGGAACAGCTTTGGCCATACTGAAGAGGCAAATAAGTCGAGGAATTACAATTGTAAGATTCCAAAGGAAATTGATATTTGATGTTTAGGTTATATTTATGTTAACGTAATTGACAGACAAAATGTTCCAAACTTGAAGCAAAGCACTTTGAATCTGCCAAATTTCACCAACACACTAGGAATCGCTACCTCATCTCAGGATTTGTTTCGGCTCTTATTCCATGGAACCCATGTATCAGGCCTGGAGCTGCAGTACCCGTCAGATGCATCATAAAGCAACCTAGTGCTACCATCTGCCAGAACCCTTAGCAACATTGGCCGGAGAGAATACACTCTGACAGTGGATGCAATTAAGAAGCAATTGCTGTGAAGAAATGATGGTAGTTTAGCTTTAAATGGGTAGACATTGAGGAACAAATTTGCCGTACTGTCAGTCATTGATTACAATATGGATCGAAATTGGGCATTGCGAGAAGCACAACCCGCATTGGATGAGGTTGATAGCCAATTCTTTTAGTATTTTGAAAACGAAATGAGTATGATAGGTCAAGGGTCAACATACTGCAGCAAGGCTAGCCGTGGGTGTCAAGAAAGTTCTGGATCAATTTAAGCTTACCGATGGCAGTTTACTCGGAATTACCACTACTAACTCTTCCTCAAATTTCTGCCGAACTCAGGAATTGCAATCAACCCTTGAGGCCTCCGGAATTGTGTGGCCAGCATTGAGAAACCATATACCATGCATGGCGCACGTCATTCAGCTCGCTTTAGGTGCATTCATGTGCAATGTGAGCGTAAAAGGCCACACCAAATCTTGGGAAGCCCATGAGCGCGATCAGCAATTTGGTGAGAATGAAAGCATAAACATTGGAAAGAGTCAAAGACTTCGTAAAGAGGCCAACGCAAGAATCAACAAGGTGTCGGCCATGTGACCAGGTGTAGCAATCATAATTGAGGCAGTACGTATTTCATGTAATTTTATATGTCCCGACAGTGACCTTCATATACCAGCGACTGCTTGCAGTATTGACTACACTGACACCTGGTCATCGAAAGTAGTTCACTGACTGTCAAAAAGCCAAAGTTTCAATTGCAGTACAATCTAGTATGGACATGAAGACATGCTGGAATTTGACACTGCAGTTGCTTGAGTGAGCCTACCAATTCCGACCATTCACCCACTAGTGGCTGACGAATCCAAAATACAGTGATTACCGGTCACTCCTCACCACCAAGAATGGATGGACCATCGTCATGTAGGTCAGGGAAGTTATTAGGCCATTGTGGTATGGGACCCAGTGGATTTCGAAAACACATACAGTTACTCTTCATCACATGATCACTGTGTAGAATGACATGTTCAATCATATTGATGGCATTATGCCAGCTCTAGCTAAAAAGAAGAATCAATGGATGGAAGACTTATACTTTGCCGTGATGTTTGTGTGACAGCGGCTGTGCAATCATTATGCCGCAGTTATCCCAATGACAGGTATGATTCTCATTCCATCACATATTCTTGATCCTTTCCGGAATTTGCGATCGTGTAGGAAGTGGATCAAGGGAATGGATATCAATCCTGACGCCAACACTTCCTACACTACCCAATAGCAAAAGGCATTCCTGAGGTATGTAGAGAATAAATACTGCACCAACGGTAGACGTTTGCCCATCATTAAACCCAACAGCATACCGAACAACAATCTCTTCTCATACACAATGTCTTCTAGATCTGGACACTTTTCTTATGATTTCTATGATTTGTCTGGTGATGATGAAGAGTACATAATGCCTAAAAGTGTGGCTTGAATGACGCCTGGACGAAGCGATCCCACAGCACACTTATTGACCGCCGCAATGTTCTTTTCAAATTCAGCTCCTGTATTACCTCGTATCTGGGGGCAATTCAATCTGAAGCTTATGGATTACCACTCCGACCCTGTGGAGGTTAGCAGTACATTGTGGATACCAGATATCACTGACAGGTGGCGCCAGCAAGAGGACAGGCACACAAAGTATGCTGATCTCTCCAATGTGGCATGCAATTCATTCTCTATCCTACAACATGGTATCGGAGTGGAGGCCTGTTTTCCCATGCGGCGAGATGTCATCGGCTGGAGGCAGTCAATAACAACAGGCGAGACACTGGGCAAAGGCATTGTAGTAAGGCAGGTTGCTTGACCCAATAATGGGATATTGGCAGACGAGAACCCGGCATTGGATACAACAACTACTGAAAACGACTTGGAAATGACGACAGAGGCGGAGGAAAGACAATTGCGCAGAATAGCCATGGTCCACATTTTTTTGGTGATGTGGCAGGGAAGTCAAAACCTATGTGCTACACAGATAGAATCTCGCGCTCAAAACATGCAAATGACAGCCTTGTGATAAATTTCAGTTACTGAAGAGATCGTCAACCTGTGCTGGTCAAACTTTCAACATGAAGGTGCAGCTGCATATGAATTATCAGAAAGTTCAGCTTTGCCACCAGCTCTGTCTGTGAAGGACCTGCCTGGAGGATGAACTCAAGAATTGAATGTCTGCTGAATACGAAGAATCAAATGCCATCTGGCCCAAAGTGATGAGAACAGTAAACCTGAAGGCAACTTGGACACAGAAAATTGGCTTGACTGGAATGGTGGCTTGGATTATCCAAATGACAGCGAAGATGACTGGTAGGCGGAGAATGAAGCCTTCATTCAGCTAGACTATGGTAGCGAGGATCCGGAAACACCGGAGCAGAGGGATTTGAGTGCCGCACCAAATGTTCCAAGATTGATTCGGCCAACATGGACCTCAAAGAAAATAGTTGAAATGGTGTTGATGAGAGTCAATATAATGGAAATGAGGAGGAATAAGGAGAACAAAGAAATGTATGAGAGAATGCGTCAATGTATTTCGACCAGGTTCTTTATGATGTTTGACTGATAATTTCATTTACAGATATATTATGGGAGAATATTGAGCAGTCGCATGTGTATATTGGTTAATAAACAGATGTATAGCAGGGAAAATATATCATTTGGCAAGATGTATAAATTATAATAGAATGGGACCAACCAGTCCAACAATATTGCTGGTGTCGGCTATACCAATGGGCCAAGTGCCAATCAGCCGGCAAGGAAACCAATAATTTCAAATAATAATGAATACAATTATCGATGGTAGCAGATTTGGAATGGACAACACATTGAAATGAGCGTCAACGGAGGGTCAATGATTGTTGAGAATGACTGTAAGGGAATTGAAAAGCGATATGGTCGCTGTTATGCATAACCGAAGTAGTGGCAGCCTGTACAGGCCATAGAGAAAGCAACATGGTCACAGCCCCATTCTGAAAATGAGTGTCAATGGAGCTTCAACAACTTTTGTCTTTGCATCTTGAGTAACCTAAGTGGTGATTGTTTGCAAACATCCATAAATGAGGTATTGGCTGTCATCAAAGGCAAAACCAATAGTGACATGCTCCCTGCGCCATCCTGACAATGAGTGTCAATGGAGTGTCAATGATTTTTGGTCTTGCATCTTGGGTAATCTGAGTGGCGATTGGTTGCAGACATCCACAAATGAGGTATTGGCCGCCTTTAGAGGCAAAAACAAATGCAACATGCTCCCTGCCCCAGCATAGAAATGAGCCTCTACGGAGCGTCAATGATTTTTGGCCTTGCATCTTGGGCAATCCAAGTAGCAACTGGTTGTAAACAGCCATAAATGAGGTATTGGCTGCCTTTTGAGGTAAAAACAATAGGAACATGCTCCCTGACCCATCCTAAAACTGAGCAGCAATGGAGCATCAACGATTTTTAGTCTGGCATCTTGGGTAACCTAAGTGGTGATTGGTTGTAAACATCCATAAATGACATATTGGCTGCCTTTAGAGGCAAAAACAACTATGACACACTCCCTGCCACATTCTAAAAATGAGGGTCAATGGAGTGTCAACAATTTTTGGTCTTGCATCTTGGGTACTCTATGTGTCACTTTGTGGGGATTATTGATATATGAAGCAATGGCGGCATTTTCAGGCAAAACAGTGAATGACATATACATTACCCCATCATGAAAATGAGCGTCAACTGAGCGTCAACAATTTTTGGTCTTGGCTATTGGGTCAACAAGGCATTGTGCAGACCCCTGAGCTCATAACAGAACAATTGAGGGCTTTTATAGCCAGAAATACAACATGTAAAAGGAAAAACATGCATTCCAAAATCATCGATATCGCAAACTGCAAAATATGCAAAAGAGATCCGTGGATGTTTAATACCCAATTTTGATAGGGTTCTATTTTCATGCAGCAAAAACCAGAGCCATATATGAACGTACAGATGGAACCGCTGGGCGACCGGCTGACATCCCACCCTATTCAGACATGCCTGGTGATCTCCCTTGATCCGTACAGGAATTGACAAGTCGTGTGTATTAACAACCTAGACTGGGAATTTGACAATGGTTCGGTTTTGAACCGGACCCACAGCCGAAGTGACCTTCCGGAACCGTTTCTAATACTATGCAGGAGCAATGTGGTCTCATTGTAGTCGGGTCTTCAGGATGAGACTCCCTCAGAATGTTCTTCCAGTATATCACTCAGTTTGTCTCAATAGCTGATCGCTGAAGGCAGCAACTGTTGCTGGAAAAAGTCTGGTCTGGCGCCCGGCACCAGCCAGGCAACAAATACAAGATACCAAGATGGTAGGCTGTGGGCCAATGGGAGAATCCCGTTGATGAGCAGGGGGTGCAGGAGGAGGAGTTATACATCACTATGGCCAAGAATGTTGGGGAGAACAACATGGAAGCTGCCACTTCCAATGATTAGATTAGTGCAGCAGCAGTATGCCAAGTTGCATGCGTGAACCATCTCTGCGCTGGAGATGGGAGCGAAACAGAGAGCAGATGTGGCACTTTTGAGGGAGCCACCAGGGGAGAATGGTGGAGGTAGAATCAGCCATTATTTGTATGAGATTATGAAACAAAAGAGAGTTTTGACAGCAGTGGGAAGAGAGAGTGACCATGGAGCTGACGAACAGACAGACCTGAGCAGCGGTGCAAACAATCATGTCGTTGCGACTGATGTTCAAGAAGAGGAGAGAAGATTATCTGGAATATCAATATTTATAACCAAAGAAACATACAGACTAGGGAGAGACGAGGGAGGAAGACTGACTGACATAAAGTCATCCAACAAGGAGGCAGCACAATACTCTTTGTCAACAATAATGCACACAGCCACAGATGGAACCAATGATGTAAGAAGTAATGCTATGGGACTCAGTGGGAAGATACTATTGCCCAGTACAGACTAGTGATTGGAAATGATGATCGGCCAATTCAACACTGGGAATGGAAATTTGAAGATGGTGAATCGGCTATAGACGTGACCCTAGCCCACAGACCTTTCACATGACGGACCATACTGGATGAATGACATGACACAGGCCCTGACCACTAGGTGAGTGAGAGGGAGTTCAATGTCGAGATGCTGGTGGAGGCAGACACAGTGCAAGTCATGGAATGGAACCTGGCCACCAAGTCAACACAGGACGAAGAGGCAGCCGAAAACTCTGAAATAAGCTGGAAGGAGAGAGAGCCCCTGAAGGCATGGAATGCACAGGTGACAAAGTAGAGTGAGAGGCTGAGTAGTGCCAGACAGTACAGAGCAAAGTTCTGGATGCCAAAGTGAAGAAAGTAAGAATGTGGACTTGAGTGCAGAGGTGGTGGAATGGCAAGATCGAGGAGAGGAGAAGCGGACTGCAGGGAAAGAAGAAAAGCGGAAAGAGGTCAGAGGCAGCAGCGCAGGCAAAAGCTGAACTGCAGATGTTGATTTGACAGTATACGAGACAGATGTATGCAGTATTTGCCGAACCTCGGGGGGGGGGAGGGGGCTGGCGGGTGGCAAAGTTCACTAACCATCATGAGGGAGCCACTGTGCAACAGTTGACTGAAAGGGAGGGAATGCTAGTAAACACTACGGCTAAGAAGAAGAAGACACCTGGAGCACAGTCCCTTCCGCTGAACAATGTCGACTAGTACTATGAAATACCTCAAGCAGGACATGCCCAACACTGCGTGACCGAGCACTTAGTCAAAGGAGCTGTGTTTGTGCAGTCATTCAACACAGCCCCTGGCTTACAGAAATTGTCATTTAAAGCCACGTGGCTGCCCTCAAAGCAGAACAAAACAAGAGTCGTTGGAATAACCAAACTGGCAGCCTGAACAGAACGTTTACCAACTGTTTGCAATAATGCGAGCTGCGTTGCGGATTCCAGAACCTCGAAATTAGGACAATATGAAGCTGAAGCCATACTGAACAATCTCCTGGTTCAGCTGCGTGGGGATAGTGTTTGAGCATGTAGTTACAGAGGTGCTGTCTGACAAGACCGAGTGAAGAGAACTACTAAGCAATGGCCAGTTCGGTGAGAGGATGGCAGGATAGGCCATCAATGAAACAGCCATCGCAGTTGACAGAGCACAGTCGGAATGGAAAAATGACAACATCTTGGGTATCCTCCTGATGGATATCGAGGCGGCATTTCGAAGACTTGCAACTCGGATCCTGATCCATGTAATAAAGCCCAAGCAGTTCAACCGAGCCCTCAAACAATGGTCCAAAAGCTGTCTCTCCATCAGGAGAGTGGAAATGGTAGTCGAAGGCAATGTCATGCAGAGTTACCCCATGAATGCACCTGTATCACAGTACTCACCCATATCGCCGATTCTCTTCACACCACACACCGCTGGGCTCAAAACAAGGGTGGAAGATAGAGTGCAAGGAGCTGAAGGCCAGTTCGTCGAAAATGGCCTCAGATGGGTAACAACCGGGAATAATGTGAACCAGATGGTCAAGACCCTCGAAACCTGCACAGCAGAGAGCAATGACCGGGCCAGCAGTCAAGATCTCGAGTTCAACACTGCGAAGACAGAGACAGCAATCGTCATACCCAGGATAGGGCACAAGAAGCACATCCTGCTGAAACTGGGAGCCAAATTCAACAGGGGAAACGGTTTCATCTAATTCAGCAACGAAGCAATATGGTGGCTGGGGGTCTGAATTGTTGCTCACCTGATGTTCAAAGTGCATCATAACCACCGCTTGAAGAAAGCCAGACAAGCTGAAGCCCAACTGCACGTACTCAAAACACTGCACGGAATCGTCTCCAAGCCATCTATGGTAGTCCAATCAACCTGTGTCAGAGCAGTGACAATATATGGGTGCGAGCTCTGGTGTTATTCAAATGCAACCGGCAGACGACAGATTCTTTTCACTCCTGCGTAAGGGGCATGACTGATCAAACATCTGTCCTCTGCCCACAATGCCACTAGGTCTACTTATGAGAGTTTCAGAACTCACACCTGCACTTGTAGCCTTCAACTCAAGGTAACAACCATTCACAGTGAGCCTCGCAAATGGATGCAAACGCTCTAAGCTGAGGGAGACCTACAACAACCACAAGTCTGGCGTACGGATGTGTACACAAATCAATACAGCGCGTAAAGAAGGCTGGACGTCAGAGACCAGGTGGTGGCCCAATCGGGATAAAGAACCGGCGGTCATGACTGCCACACTGAGCAATGACACTTTAGCCAAGAGACAGGTGAGAAGCATGGTGAGAGCGAGAGAGGCCATTGTTGGGGCGGGGGTCAGGATGTGGTGAATGATCACAATCCAATGATGGCGGAGTGGAAGCTGCCGCAGTTGGCAAGCTCACTAACAGCTGGAGAGCTTTCTGCAGCCACCTCGAAACCAGATAGATAAAGGTCTACAATGCCATGCTGTAGGCATTCGAAGTTGCACTCTGGGAGTTTGTAAAAATGACGCGCCCACTGCAGGCATCTGGAGTGACATGGGAAGCTGTCATTAGCGACTCGCAAATGCCCATCAGATGAACCGAGCACCTGCAACTTTGGCCAGGGCCAGCTCTAGGCAGGTGGATTGAGGAGAGAGTGACAACCCTTTGCAAAGCCAGTATTGAAACAGTAAGCCACTCTGTCCCATGACACACTCGTTCGGGGTTCTCCTGTAATAGAGGTAATGGTACATGTTTAATTGTCAAAGGGATATATGCGACGGAGTTACTCCAGGTCTAGTCAGATGGTGTTACATCATGCCTATCCTAGACTATGCAAGTTTGCCAGTTGTATGGTCTTTAGCGGGATTACATAGGAGCCTCGTGTGAAGTTGATAGCGAACCTCACTGCTAGCAGACTCATTGAAAGTACAAGTAAAATTGTATCGATTTGATGATGCAATAACCTTGGCCAGTCTTAAGCCTTCAGGGTTAAAGATGCCAGTTATTTCTTACCACATTGCGTAAGTGAGGCTAAGTGGGACTGGACACGTTGACAGCATCAATCCAACTGTCGTGTCAGGCAGATGATAGCTAATATGCCAGTAAGTGGAAATTCAAGCCATTCCCCTATGAGATCGGAACAGGTTGGGTACTCCCCAGCCAACGAAAACAGTCTCGGCCTAAGAGTGGTGTGTCTGATTGATTATGATGTGGGCAAGCAAATGAGTCGCAGAGCTTCCGACTCCCCTGGCAGGGATCTGTGAGTAAAGCAAACGACTATCAGACTATATTGGTGAAGCAGTATGTCAAGATCACATGGTGGCAGAGCAATGGTGGGCCGCCACGTAAGCCTTTGATACAGTCAAGAGAAATAGCCTAAACGGTGAAGGTTGCTGCTTAACCTACATGATGAAGCAAACTGTAATGAATCAATGCAAAGACCCTGGTCAGGCCAGCAGATGTTCCGACTATCAGATATAAAACGAGTTGCGAGATATGTAAGTTGAAGTTACTGTTTGATTAAATATTATTGCTGAAGATGGCCCTGCATGGGAGAGCAATTCTTTAATACCAATCATGCAATTACATGATAACCTTTGGGATGGGTGGTCACTATCAAAAGAGATCGGCTCACTTTAAGAGTACTCTACGATTTGACAGATGACATCATAGCAATCCTTCATTGAAGATGATAGCCCAGTGTGGGAGACTTACTCTTCAAAACCAATCATACAATACAAGAAGGCTATAAAAGAATGACAAAGCTCCGGCTTTGGAAGGATAGCCCCACAAGCACAAACGATACCTACCTGTGAGAACAAAGCTGAAATATTATTGTGGTTTTTAGTTCTTATTTATTATTATTATCATTATCTATTAGGATTGTATGCAGTTTCCCCACTCCGTGGTAGAACATAAGTTCAATAACAAGTACGAGGTTATACTGCCCACTGTATCTTTATTCCTGGATCGCTTCGAAACAGAAGACCAGTTATTTGCAGCACACAGTGTTCAGTGGCTGGCAAGCATACTCCAGTTTACTGAGATATTGATCTATTATCAACAATATAAGATATTCCCTTCCAATTATATTAGTAATTGTGAGATGCCCCCATTACCAATTTGAGCACCTGAAGGAACGATGATTCCAGAATGGGATATTTCTACAATGACTGTCGATGAAAATCTGGACTCTGCGGTATATACTTCTTGAAAGAAATAACTTCCTGAATACCGAAGTAATAAGTGAACTAACTTACACACTACCTACTCTGGGAAATTATATAAGAAGAAACGCGATTATAACAACTTGAAATTAGAAGCTAGATTTGGACAACAGGGTATGAAGCAATGCCAGATTACCAGAATACTTCTTAAAGAAGGGAAGTTGAAGTATTGAGGTAGATTACACTTAATATGTAATATTGCCGATAGTACCTGAACCCCAGACCTGTCAAGGTGGGAATTTTTGAAGATAGGTGTCGATTTAGATTGAAGTAAAAACGGGCAAAATATTACAGCCACCATATTAATCAATCATCCAGATTGATTATACCAATATGCTTTAATATATTAATTAATCATCGAGATTGATTATATTCAGTATATGTATTGTAAATATTGCATCACACGACGATTAGATTCAGTTGCTTTTCACTTAGTAGCATCTGATACGACGATAAATCTTTGCCTTCTGTGTGTATAGGATCTGTATAGGTTTCCAATACACTTTTTCTGGAGATACGCATAAGGTTTATGATTAGAACTATGGCTGTCTACCTAGTACTCACTTATTTTATGGTCAGAATAGGTGTGTATAAGTACAGTTACGTAGGAAAAAGCACCCCCATAACAACACTGGCATGCACTGGAATGAGGAAGCAGATTGCTAAGGAAATTATGCGCGAGAGGGCCACCGGTCAGGCACAGTGAGAGGACAAGAATTTAACTCAGCGGCAAACAGGACCAAATGAAGCTCAGAAGGACCGACGGTGGTGAATGCTGAGTGGGAGGCCGACACATGCATTACACATCATGGCTACAGGCTGATAGGCAAAGCGGGGAGCAAGAGACCCATTCCAGTGAACAGTGTGAAGCTTCTGGCAGCCGGATTCTATCTACGGATGTCTGGACACACCCCAGTAGGCAGGTACCTAAAACTGTTCAGACACCATGACGACAACCAATGCTGGTGGTGTGGCAGTGGTAATGCGACAGCAGTCCGGACCTGGAAGCATCTCTCTTCTGCCACAGCAGCTGACGGAAAGACCTGCAGTACACACTCTGGGAAGAGGTGGGAAAGGTGATGGGATGGAGATTTGGCAGATGCCAACATGTGCAAGTCTCGGACCTGCTCTCCATGGAGATGTTCGATAAAGCAGTGGTGGACTTCCTGGCGGCCTCTGACATCAGGAAGTTCACATCCAAACCTGGTGGAGGAGATGTAGCTGATGGGCAGCAGGTGGAGAAGTAGGGGCCGGTGGTCTCTCCTTGATATTATCCCTGTTGATCTGTATTTGTGTAAAGGCACATATGCCTGCGCTCAACAACGTAGGCTTACGTATGGTATTTCAGTGGATATGGTTGCAAACGTGGACTGGAGTGATTATAGGTGTAGATGCGTGGTAAGATTATCGCTAGAAATCTAAGGCTCAAGGCGAGCTGACTATGTGAAGTGGGGTTTACCCAGCCCTTGACACGTAACATGCAGCCATGCCGTTACAATTTGTAGTAACCACCTTTCAATGATTTTCTTTGTCAGACGGGGATGACAGGTGGCAGCCAGGGAGCTCCACCATCTAGCAGGCCAGCCTGGAGGCAGAGGGGATTCAGGGGCTGTCATACTCTAAGTAGAGTGAATACAGTATGATTACAACATACAAACAATCAAATAGCTGGTTGAAGTAGCCATGAGTTCCTGACTGGTTATCATGTTGATGCATGACAGGTTTTAAAGAGTTGCTCTCCTGACTGGGGCCATCAGCTACAAGATATCCAATGTACAATATGACAGATTATAACTGTAACATAGATATGTTGCTAATCATTTGTTCAGTATTGGGAATATCTGCCAGCACATAACCTAACAGTTCATCATTACAATAGATGATGGGTTATGCTTAGATTTATCTGTTATTGCGTTACGGATTTAATTGATGCCGAACCCATACTCCGCTGATGTAGATTAAGTCACTCACATTGCATTGTGATGCACATTAATTTAAACCAATTAGCAGAGTAGGGTCATTTCTAACCTCTTATCATCAGTCAATGCCATTAATCCCACAGACTATTGCTTACCCAGGTCAAGACTATTTGATGACCAGGCATTACCATGAGGTATTCCCACTCCTGAGGAGATAGGCTGAATGATCATGCAGGCGTACATAGCATGATGTCTGTTGCACACATAGGGCTGCATAATCACAATTTAATCTGTATGTTGTTCCGCTAGATAAGATATAGCAGGTGTGGTTGTATATTTGCCGCAGCGCTGACAGCTCATAATTTAAACATCCCTACTATGGGTTCATAATTGCATTATCACAAGTGAAACAGCTAGCACTGTCAAGGGTGAGGCCCAATCAATGATCATACAGCTCGAATGTAATCCCGCTAAATGTGACTGGACTGGCACACCTCATAATGTTATGAATTGGTGTTATCCATTGCTCGTCAGGTGATCTCTATACTATTCATATTGCAATCTATTCTGTACCATGACTACTGCAGAGGGAGAACCCCTAACATATCATAAGTAGAAGATTATATCTTGACTTCAAAACTCCGATGAATAATACTATTGTTCTGATGCCGCCTGTCTGACACCCCTGATCACAGTTCGCTTGTTCCCTGCATTGGTACTGAGAGTCATCCAACATCTGGGGCTCCTGCTGCTGTTATGAATATCACGACTAATATAACACAACGCTCAGCGGCATTTGGTCAATTGAGAATCAACATACTACTCAGATTCAACATGCATTTTACAGGAAATTGTTTTCCATTGAACTGAATTGAAACCTTATAGATTCATCTTCTCCAGACTTTTGTTGGTCATATTTTCTGAACTGCCATGCTTTTATTATTGCTATATAAATGAAATTGTCATTAGGAGGATTTTGTTTCTTCATTGATGTCTGAAAGATATCCTCTAACACTGTTAATTCTATCATGGCTTTTCTTTTATCAATGCCATGGTAACCATAGATTACAAGTAATGCTAATATATGTTGGATAGATGTATTTGGTAGGTATTTGATATTGGTATGTATGCTTGGAGATATATATTTTCTTCCTGACTGGCAGTTTCAACCTTTCTGTCATCCTCAGAAGACATAGATAAGAAAAAAACATTTTTCATAAACAAATTCTAAAATATATAAAAGAATTTGTAGTGTAACTCCCTCAAATTTGCTACAATATCGATTGTTCCTGATGATGCTTCAGCAGTATCGCAAAGTTCATTGGGTTCTGAAAGACTCTATTTCTTGGCGGAATCCCTAAGCTCCTCACTTTAACATCGCAACATAAAATGATCTTTCTATTCCATCTTCAGTGTTTATGGAAATATCATTGTTTTCTGGAGCTCTTTGGACTTGTGGAAAGGTACAACTCCTTGGCTTTTTGAAGCAGAGCATATTTCTTCCATATCTGATGATCTATCTGTAAAACATTTGTTGGAGTTTAGTGGATGAAATGTTATTGGAGTAAAACCACCTATTTGCTTCACCTGTACTGCATAAGGTAACTCTCTTCTCGATCGTGACAATGTCTGTGCTGTCCTGGTTTTTGCCTGCTTCAGAGATTCCTTCCAGCTCTGACTTATCCTGCACACCCAGGGTATCATTTGGATAGTTTAATGGTATGTGTTTTTATTAACTCGACTGCTTGCATTTGTTTGATAATTTAGACATCAAACCACATCAATTTGAGTTGCAGCAGATCAACTCCAGATGACCAAGCGTGATTGTGATGCATTTCACTCATTGTAAACACATACATATTGTCTACATACTATTTTACTTCCTCAAGATTGGTCTAATGTGCATCACTTGCTTCTATATCCGCAGAGTGAGATTCCAATGCTTCATCATTGGCAGTTCTTGACCTTGGATTCCTGTGAGCCAATACATGTTTTCCCAACCAAGAATGGCCAGTCAATGGATAGTGATCATTAATACTTCTGACCAAATTAGTTGACCATTCAGTATCTGGGAACTTCCTATGTTGTTCTACAATATTTGCTTCTGTTGAACTCCACAAAGTATTAAAGATGTCTGCAGATTTTCCCTAGAACCTGTTGGCATGGGTGACCTTCATATGTTGGCTGTGTCAGCAGGCTGCAAAAATGTAAAAAGAACAATAACAAAAGAAAAAAGAAAAATAATTTGTTCCATGTGTAACCAATTGGAGAAAAACAAACAAAATGAGACGGAAGAAAAATCATTCAGTGATTGTGATACCGAATAGCTCATCTGAGTCGAATACTGTTTGTAATAATTTGCTTCTCAAAGACCGAGCTAACAGTGTGTCACTGGTTTTAAGACAGGATGTAGTGCAATGGGTACCTGGTAAGCAGCAGCAAAGATACATCATGGATTGCAATGGGAATGCATGGGACGCTAGATGATGGCCGGTACATAACACCCATTCCTAATATCGTCATGTTGATCCCTCAGGTGATCCTTAGCGGTAGTACTGTTGAGCCACCTCTTGATTGATTAGAGATAACTTTTGAGCCAACTGGCAAAGTCAAATGTGAGGAAGTAGTTTTGTTGCGATAACTGGGATGTTTCATTATGAAACATCAGTGCAGTGTATAATTATCACCCACACCTATAGTTCCTGAGCTGGTGGGAAAACATACTTTTATGCTGGGAATATGGAGAGTTAAATGTGAAGTAGAGGCCATGAAATATGCAACTACATGGAATCTGTGAGCCTCTATCTTTACAAGTTGGGATATCTCATCGCACCTCAAGGTAATCGAACAGTCGAGGGGATATCATGCAAATATCTGAGTAAAACAAGGCATTGGCTGAAGGTATAACGCCTTAAGCAAACCAACAGATTCAGTAGAGTTATCATGCATCGCAACTGGATATTATGCCCAGGCAGGATTCCGGTTGGTCGCCAACTAAATCTCTGATGTAATTGCCAATATATCGAATTCAACTGTAGACATCAACACAATTGCAATTATGCACTACAAGGTTGTGTGGTGGCAGATATTTCCACAGTTGATCAAACGGGAGCAAGATGCCCAAGTTGACGTTATAATGTGTTGTTTAGTACATTTGATATCTTGCAGAGGATGGCCCCAAAATGGGAGAGTAACTCTTTGAAACTACTCATTCATGAACACGGTAACCTATCAGTGACTCCTGGCAAGATCAATGAGAGATTTTTGGAAAAGGGATTGTATCTCAGTGCAATGGTATTAGGGCAATATAGTGTCATAGTAGGATAATCTGAAGTAGTCTCAGCCTCAGGACTCGAGTGTAAAAAGATCTCGTTCCTCATGCAACAACGCGGATCAAGTGATGGCAGTGAATAGTCAGGAGCTACCAGCAAAAGAATCAGCTAATCAAATATTGTGGTTATTGTGGTACATTTTATCTATTGTTATGTTACAAATCGTTACCAGGATTAATCACCATTCCCCAGCACCTTATGATACTGAACTTTCATAACAAAACTGAAGTACTTATTTGGGCATTTGCTCAGTTGGTACTCCATTGTAGTATACAATACTATCTATTTGCGACTCAGTGTGTAAGGTGCCTAGTGGTTAGTGTTAGCAACGGTTCCAACCCGCTAGAACGGTTCCGGGTTAGGGTTGGGACCGGAACCGAACCGTGGCAACGGTTTTTACCACACGAAAACCCGGACCGTTGCCATTGGGCCAGTTTTACCACCAAAACCCGGCATTTCAACCTCACAACTTTGGCTCCAATTAAGTATTTGAGTTGTGATCGTATCATGACATGATCAGTACGTAGATTGTGTAGTTCTAGCCGCTCTTTCACCTCCTGCATTCAGATTTGCGATCCGACAACTACTCGTCGAGTGGCTATCGAAAACCCGCGAATTTGGCTTGAAATTTGCCCTTATTTCACAGCCACTCTACGAATATCAGTGGGATCGCAAATATGATTGCTGGAGGTGAAAGAGCTCATAAAATTGGACAATCTGCGTATTCATCATGTCATGATACGATCAGAACTCAAATACTTAATTGCAGCCAAAGTGGTAGGAACCGTACAATTGGAACCACGGTCCGGTTCCAACCCGGCCAAAAACCCGCGGGTATATGTCCGGTCCGGGTAACAACCCGCCAAGACTTGGGCGGTTCGGTTTCTTGGCGGTTCCTGACCCGGACCGGGGCCTCGGTTCCGGGTCCAACCCGGACCGAAGCCGGGTTACCCGGAACCGTTGCTAACACTACTAGTGGTAATAATTGCCCATAGAGTTGGCTTACTTTATTATATCAATAATAACCAATTCCTGAAGACATAAGTGTGCAAGTCAACAGGGGATCCCACAATTGCTCATACAGCAAACTAGAGAGTTATGTTTCTTGAAGGTCATACCCAAACTGGGAAAAAATTTGCAAAAATCATGATATTCTCCAATCAGCAACAACACAGGACACAACTTTCTTGAATGAAGTAATGACGTTCCCATGAGTTAGAATCCAGCAACTAACATGTGATGGAACACCTTGCGTTTGACATCTTGATTGTCTGGAAAGATAAGTGTTGAGTAGAACTCCCATTAGAAGGGATGCAATGCATTTGACATGGGAATTATCTTGGAAGAGAAAGATATACATACCCATTGGATATCCATTCGTACCATTTGCAATATGGTCAGGGAACAGATGGTGTCAAATGGATAAGAGGGGTATTTGAACAGATACGCAACAATGCTTGCATTATATGATACATATCGATAGTATGGAGGACTAAATGGATCTGCCTGACATCAAATTTCAACAACATTTCAAGTATCTAGGGCCAGGTAAGGTATCTGACCATATTCCTGAGCACCTCGTAACAGGCTATCTATGAACTTGGCACTCTGAATTGCTCATTTACCTATGGTCGGGCCTCTGTCACTTTGATTTGGCGTAAATGGGCTTGATGACTACAGAGGAGGTGTGTGAAGAGGATGCAAAGGGTGGGGAGCCTGTGGAGCTGCTGGGGATTTGAAGGTTGAATTTATTCCAGTTCTCCATCGATAGCTCCCTCACATCCCAATAATTCTCGAAATTCTCCACTTCATTCTCTTGAGATCTATCCCAATGCATTGGGTGAAGCTGCAGAATGACTGTCCAATGCAAACATTGTGCCAAAAGTAACGTTCTTGAGTGGATTGACGTCAGAATGTCCCACAATTACCAATTGCTGTAGATGTGAACCACTGTCCCAACAGTTATAATCTGACTTTGGCATAGTCAACCTCAGACTGAGTCCCTGAAACTTTGATAATGATTCATCAATAGGACTGTGACTAGCGGTCAAATCAACAATTGTTGGCAAATCATATGTGTTTTTGATAATATTGACCACATTTTTCAAACTGTCTTCTGAATGCTTTCAGACCTGTATACATTCTGCAATTGAATGTAATAGCGGAGCACATGATGTGTCCAAGGACAGTAAACACCCATTTTGTATAGTCTGTTCGCCATGAGCCTTAGCTCCTTAGAGATCATTTTACCACACAACTACATATATAATAATTTGAGTCCAAGTATGCAACTGTATCGTGATACCACCGGATGCTGGCATATACATTTTCAATCTGTTTTTGCTTTCCAGTAATGAGAGATTTCGCTGACAGAATGTGTAAGTTCACCCTTCTCTTGACAAGTATGTATAAGGAGTCAACAAGTCAGATATCCTGTTGGACACGAGTCTTGAGATCTACTATTTAAAGGACTGATGAGTCCAAAGAAGTTCATCTTCCACAAAATTTGACCGAATGACGTACAAGTACGCTGAACCAATTATGACCGAGACGCGTCCCAGCAGATGTTGTCAATTACTATAAGTACTGATAAACAAGTGTAGAATCCCCCAAACTAGATTCATCTCATGAAATCAACCAAGACTGTACCCAACAGACGACAGCAATCAGTTATAGATTGGTTGCAGAGATGCTATTACAATCACTTTACCCCTTCACTTGTCGATTTTCCAGCCACAGTCATACAAGAAGTTCAAGAAGATATTGAACCAAACATGGCTAAATCACACCACCAAACACAGTAATGAAGCAGACCCATGGTTACACTCTGCCAAGTCATGTTGACTGCACAGATATTACTGATGATATCCCTGCAGCATATACGATCTACTGTTGGCAGTTCTGGCTGCACAGAATGATGACCACCAACATATGAAATTCCACCTACTGGGGATGCGCGCCTATGTAAGTGATGAAATGAAGCCCACTTAAGGAGGAGAACGACACAGTCTGATGAAACAGAACATCTGCACAATCCAAGAACACCAATGACGGAGATGCTGGTCATCAACCGAAAAAATCTCCCTTCACCACGATGGATTCTACAACTGAAGCTAACTACAAAGACAAAACATTGTACAATCAAATCACACCTAAGGCAGAGAATGATTTTCCAATGTAAACTACACTATTGTTGAAATATACCTTAATATACATTACTTGAATGTAGAGCCATCCATGAGCCCAATGCGCCTACGTAGGAGAAGAACCTAGAAATGATAACAATTGCATACCGCAATATGCATTGACAATTGGCAACTTCACACTTGCAATGATTGACTAGGACTGCAGATATTTCCAAGGAAAGATATGAGAGGAAAGATATGAGATCAACTGCATGCATATGGTTCGAAAGCCATTGTCCAGAATGCTAGGGCCTGCAGATCTTCACTAGTGGTGCAAACGCCAGCATTCAGGAAGACCAAGGTCAGAGTTCAGAAACCAGTGTAGGGGTAAGCAACCTGCTTTGTAAGCTATGTTGTGCAAAGTTGTGACCAGTATAAAAGGAGGACCCAGAGATACACATCTCTCGGAAGTGATTTTTGTTGTTGCAGACAGCAGTGGTACCCAGGATACCGGGAATACCAAATGTTGTCAACATGAATGGAGTGGTGTTAGCCGCATGACACCTCTGGCCACAACAATTGGTGATCTGCTTGCTAGGCAAAAGGTTGCCAAGGCATTGGCTCAACATATAGAGAATTGAACCGTGTTCTTTGGGGCAAAAGTCAAGCGGACTTACGAGATATATGAATACCCTTGTAGGCTGAATGAGCATCCAGGTGCGGCAGTGGATGTAGCACCAGAAGCGGAACTGACCTCAGGTATACATGAATGACTGCAACTCACTTGCTGAGTCACAAAGGGAGAACTGTGTGCTATGGGCATGCTTCTTTGTGTCAGGCCTGCAGTACAATGACCGAACATTATTCACCTTCAATGGTGGAATCCTTTTCGACTCCCTTGGCCAACCCAGATCGAGCAGATTCGGAGTTATACAACCGCACAGTGTGCTCGGGAGTGCAGGAGATAGTCGACCGAAGATGAATCATGGGAGTGTGACAATCAGTCATGTTTTTATTTGACAATATTGAGGTTATGTGAAGGTATACCATTTTTGAGATTACTGCCTACTGAAATCGTAGTATAATATTTGCTTTCGAGCACAGATATGGAGATACCCAACATTCGGGTGGCAGGGCTCCACTGGGTACGATTCACAGAATCATTTAGAGATATCGAATCAGATAGACCAATATGACTGATACCACACTGATCACTATTCAGAATCCATTTTTGGAATATCAAGTTATGTGATTACACTGCCAACTGAGATTCCAACTCACACTAGGTTACCCTGATTCACAAAATTGGAGACCACCATCAACTTCTGAATCAGTACCCAATACAGTTTTATTAACCTATAAGGCATCCGACAAAGCCATACAACATTAGTTATCGACAGAACAACCACCTGAAAATGGGGTGGATGACTGAACCGGATTCGAGAACAACAACAATGAACTATCGAAATACTGGAAGTGCTAGAACACAGTATCACAATGTGAATTCACCAATTGACATTGCTAGCAGCGACAACTGCACCACCAGCAGAATTGACAAACTTCACTCGTAGAAAGGCGTATACTCGAGGAAAGCTTTCAAGTGCAGCAAACTATTGGAGATAATATATTCACCAAACATATGACAGATGAGAAGTTAACATCCATGTGCACAGGAGAGATGGACAGACATCAGTAAATGAAGCACATTCAATAGGATACCCAAATGTGGATGGACAAAGCATAGCTATTGCAGTGAAGTCGAAATTCATGGCATTGGGACATCCCATAGTAGAGTAAGTCAATATGCAGAGCAATTCGGGGAAGGTATTGGACAGAGGGTGACATGATAGGATGACCAAAGCTGAAGTGGGATAGTCTGATAACAAATCGAAAGCCGACCTAAATCATGTGTCAGATTAGTCAGCACTTGTGATTACAATCCAATTTCATGATTACTTGGCTACCGAGACAAGATGGCAATTGCCAATCGATATGAAGGAGACGATGTAGACCCAACAATGAGTTTTCAACAGGCCAAGGCAGTCATATCTATACAAAGAAAGCCTACCAACAGCTCAATAACCCACTGGGAGGCAATCTACTGAGACACATATAGAGAAGTTGACCTGTTAAGTCCTTTCGACAACAGAGGGTACACACTGGAATGAAGTCGACTGAAATTGGCACAATAACAACTACTGCGAACGAGACTTATCTTCTACTGATGCCACCCATCATGGGGACACCCATGTACTGAACAGAATGGTTGCCAAATTGGACATCGGATGTGGATTACTGAGTCAAACAGCATGTACCACTCGATGCCACGTGTCAATGACTACCAGCTGCAGCCTGTATTCTCCAGAGTATGTGGAAGCGCTGCACGAAGGCCCATGAGAGTGCAAGCATAGTTCAATTTGGTCTATATACTGATGTTAAAGAAGCATACGTGTTAGATTTTGAAGAATGAGTCGCCACAACACACCCAGAAATTGGCCTATCTGACGGATGATCCCAAGGGCTATACAAGATACCAGCAGTGGTAGCTACCATCGATGCCAAATCCAGAGCGGAAGCTCTACTGCGACAATTCTGAGAATGACATACCCTGAAATATATGTTGCAGGAAGGATGGTTATTGGAATGTGGGTTCAGAGATCAAGATATGGAGATGGGATCACCTTTGGATGTTTCTTGTTTGTCGCTTCTCTTCTTCTTCTGTTGTTTTGTTATCGGCCCTGTACAAATGGCATTGACAAGCATTTTACCACCTGCCATGGGAGGTGGAGTTTTCCAATACATCAGATCTCCGGAAAGGGTACCCTCAGTGGGACGGTTCAGGTGTGGGACATATGGGTTTGTATGATTGTGGGTGCGGAAAGGTTGTGTCGATGCTTCCTTTCCATTGCGTTCATTTCATACTATTGTACTGTGTTTTGCAGGCCAGAAGGTCTGCGTCTAAAGAGGGGGATAATGTAATGGCATGCCTCATGTCCAGTCCAGGGCTGGGTATTGCCCACTTGATATAGTCTCCTTGCTACAAGCCATATATCTGAACTGATAATTTGACCACATAACTACGTATACAGTCACTCAAGTCCACGTTTGGGACCATATCCCAATCCCACTGGTTGCTGGCCTATGCATCCCAATCTAGGCCACCTAGATGCAATTCACAGTTGCACTAGAGTAAGTGTTAGTCAATGTGTTTGTAGGTTGGGGAGAGAATAGGAGGGACACAGAGTAAATAGGAGCATTGCTGAGTAACCATTGGATTGGCTGAATGGATACAAGGGTTCTGATGTGGATAGAAGGGTTACTGAGAGTATATGAGATTAATTGAGTGCATCAGCAACAACTCCAGTTTCCGTCAGAAACACCTGGGTGTTCCGGACGGCTCTGATGGCTCTGCAGGAACCTCGTACCCTCCGACAAAGAAATACATGCTTCCCGTCACCCAGGCGATGGGTCCGAGTATACTGGACTGATGTTGTGACCTTCAGGTGCACCTGTGAGCACCTGGAAGCACTTTAAATCACCGTAGAGCAGTCTAGGGAAAACATCTTCTTTGGGAATGCTGCTGGTGTGCCTGGAAATCATAGCTACTACTTATTGTTCAACGATTTTCAAAACTTATGCATTCAGTTTGTATTGTCATCTATGTATCTAAGTATCTATATAGCTACCTATCTACACACGGTATATCTGGACTGGCAGCACGCTGTGATTGTCAGCAAATCGAGGTGCGCCAGAAGATGATGACGAAAATGTACTCCCCGTGGCTCAGAGCACCTCCGGTACCAATGTCTCTCAGTACACTCTCCGCCGCTTATTGACAATGTACTTGGAGGCCGTGATCGAGCGTGTTCGGAGATGCAATTGGATACCGAGATTGAGTGAACTTAGAGATGCACTGGGAGGCCGTGATTGAGCAAGTTTGGAGATCCACTTTGAGGCCGTGATTGAGCGAGTTTGGAGATGGAATGGGAGATCAAGATTGAGTGAACTCAGAGATGCACTGGGAGGCCGAGATTGAGCGAGATTGGACATACACTTGGAGGCCGAGATAGAGCAAACTCAGAGATGCACTCTGAGCTGCAATCGATCGAGTTTACAGATGCACTTGCAGCAGACTATGAGCGAGGGAGATTAGAGGAGTACTTGGAGGTGGTTGATCTAGAGGCGGTCAATGGGAGGCGCGCCAGGTGCTGAGACTCTATTCATCGGTTAGTTAACTCGAAACCGTGGGACTGTGACGAGAAGACTTTACCTTTCAAGCTCTTATGGAGAACTGGCTGGTCGCGGTCGATATGTAGCGAGGTACACCAGAAGTTGAAGCTACATTCAGGGGTCAACTCGAAATCGAGAGAATGAAGGGATGACAGACAATCTTAGGAGTATGCTGTACTCGGTGTATGCTGCACTTGTTGTATGCTGCACTCAGTGTTCACTCATGATGATGGCATGGAGAGATAGAGAGGGATGACATAACTTTGTGTTCCTGCAATGATGGTAGAGTTGTGGACAAGAAAGAGGGAAATGGGGGATGAAGACGAGAACGCCACGGGGGATACGAGCAGACCAGAGAAATCAGGGGTACGACTTGCCTGATTGGGTTTGGAAGACCTGGTGTTGGTGTTATTACCCACCGGATCAGGATTGGTACCAGCCGTATTGGTGATGGTAAATTGACTCGCACACCAAAATCTCTTAAGTTCCAGTTTCCGATGATGATTTCCCCCATCTCCTCTGATCTCTCTCTTTGTGGTGCTCAACTCTACCATCACCTACGAACACGAAGTGAAGTCATCCCTCTCTATCTCTCCATGCCATGATCATGACTTAACAGTGAGTACAGCATCCATCAAGTACAGCATCATCCCAAGATCGACAGTCTCCCGCTCCCAGCCAGTTTCCCGCTCCCAGCCAGTTTCCCATCTTGCGGCGGATGATGTTGTACTCAACTCTCTACATTCCTACAATTACAAGTTAACCAATGAATAGAGTCTCACCTGCCGTTGCGCCCCCCTTGAAATCAACCGCTTTCAAGTACTCCTCCAATCTCGCTTGATCATAGCCTGCGAGTGCATCTCCACACTCGCTCAATCACGGCCTCCCAGTGCATCTCTGAGTTCACTCAATCTTGGTCTCCAATTGCTTCTTTGACCTCACTCGATCACGGCCTCAAAGTGCATCTCCAAACTCGCTCGATCCCGGCGTCCCAGTGCATCACCAACCTCACTGTATCACGGCCTCCATGTGCATCTCTGAGTTCACGCAATCTCGGCCTCCAAGTGCATCTCCAAACTCGCTCGATCACAGCCTCGGACTGTATCTCTGAGTTCACTTGATCCTGGCCGCGAAGTGCACCTTTGAGTTCACTCGATCTCGGCCTCCAAGTGCATCTCTCAACTCGCGCGATCACGGCCTCGAAGTACATTGTTAATGAGTTAAGGCAGGTGTACGGAGATACAGGGGTAATGGAGGTGCACTGAGTGACGGGAATTCCATATTTGGGAGACCCCGGGGTAGATAGACATCATCTCATTTTGAGCACATCTGGATCCACCCAATTGCGTGGATTCTCACAGCCGGGTAGTATCATATCTTCTCACTCTCTTCCTCGGCTCCTCGAGCTAGAACTGTTCTTTCGCACGAATTCTGTTTCCGCTCTCAATGGGCGTCTCCAGATGCTTCTGTAATTATGCTCGACTACCATCTGCGGCCAGATTGACCATATGTATATATATAGAGATATTTACATGATCCATGCCATATTATGAGGTAGCGAATATTGCGACTGTAACAAAGACGAATATCATAGATGAGATGCCTTGTGCTTATGGAACCCTAAGAACCACTGCTTTGAGAATATGGCACCAAGTCTCCCGCAGAGCTGCGCAGCAGTCTCAGCTGCTTCAAAATTTGACTATCCTAATAGTCAAATGTCGTAGCGTGCTGAATGCACCTCCATAACTGCAGGTGCTTTCAGGAGCACCTGAGAATGCGCTTGCAGAGTCTGAGAGCACTTTGCAAAGCGACAGGGGGGCGTGGGAGCATCTGGATGTACTTAGAAGCACTGGTGAAGGCAACCTGAGTGTCTGGGAGGTTTGCGTGTGGCTTCCGGACCGATTTACACTTTGCTGATGTACCCAACGAACCCATTCTGACATATGGTCACAGTTGGCCACAACGCCACAGTGTCACTTTACAATACGATACCGACAGAGCGAGAAGAGACAGTGAAACCATGATTGGAGGGCGATATGCAACACGAAACGTGGTATTCGGGCTGGGCAAGTAGTAATCTGCCACCGCGGTGTCCCTGACGGTTCTGACTGAGCGCGTCCACCCTGACGCAGGCGTCCCACCTGGACGGAATTGTCTTTTGCTGATCTGGATAGGATGGATGTGATGTTAGCAGTGATTGAGTAGACATAAGAGGTTGAAACATAATGTAAAAGAGAGCCACTTATCGATACATTCTGACCCTCAATTGATGGGATGATCATTCAAATATACATGGTTGTGATAATGTCATTTTCCCAGTTGATTCAGTTGGGAATGATTCCCAGATTGCAGCCAGGAGGGACTGATACTGTACCATGCTAGTTAACTGAGACAGATTGAATATGTAAATGCAAAAATGTAAGTTGTTTTTGGAAGGCTAAAAAGAACAAGGTTTGAAAGGAAGTGTGGGGTTAATGGTGTAGGATTGTTTATTCCTGTACAGTTCGAACATCAGCTCACATTTTTCCATTCATGGAAGCCGAAAATGGTACATAGAAACCAAACCTCCCCACATTCCACTCCAGGGATCAATGGGGCTGCAAAATACATACTGCTAACTTAAACAAGTGTGTGGTATTATAATATCAATGGGCTAGCCTAGCATCCAAGTCTGTTTAGGTTAGACTGAATACAAAACATTTGAACACATCATGAAAGCATTACTACAACTATTCCCCAAGACCTCTAGCATTAAATTACAGCCTTTCACCATCAACAATACCCTTCATTGTTCACACTTCATGTGACTAGATCCCTTCCAGATCAACTGGTTTCACTAGCCACTAGTATTCAATAAAGAATCTTGTTTACCTAACTCAAGCACTCCTTACATATCAGCTGTATTAGACTTCCAACTTGCGGATGACATTCCCATGATTCGACACCAGATTCGAAGAAAATTGCTTCAGTTGCAGACAATAACAAATTACAGTACCAAAATAAATGACCCATGACTAGTATCACCATTTTTGGATGATGATTAGGGCATGGTTCACTGTTTACTACTCTCCAATATTGAATAATTAGTCATTCTGTTATGGTTTCCAACCTAGGTACAATGAAACTTATAATCATCTTCCAATAAAGACAGATCGTACGAAACCCTTCTGTTTGAAACACCGATATTTAAGAACATCTATTTCTAGAAATCGATTATATTGAAGACTTGCACATACATTTATGGAGAGTTCTGTGAATATAGAAGGAAAATGTACTCCATTCTGAAATAGACCCCCCATTACAACAATACAACTAATCCTAAGACACTGCCCATTTAGGAACAATCACTCATTCACACTGGTCAAACACAGCGGTACATTTGACAATACTGTATATAGTGAGATGCTGACTCTGAATTGGTAGTAACAAATGTAACCAACATGTCATGAATTGTGAGACAGAATGTTACATATTACTTGTGAATTGTATTTACATGGGTAAGACTGTCATGGAGAGCATGAGAGAAAGAATAAGAGACTGCATGTCACGGAGATCACATCGGAGAGTGTCTGAGAGAGCATCTCAGAGGCTGTGTTTCAGAGAAATCATCTCAGGGAGCACACATTAGATAGCATATTAGACTACTTCAGAGTCAGGTGGTGAGAAATAGGGTGTCACCACCAGATTGTCAGATATTGCAAATCTGCATGTTTTTGTGTCAAACCAGGCAGCTTGTCAAACACATCTCCTCCATTGTTGACATAATTTTTCTACATATCAGAATATCATCATTCATTGATAATACATTCTGGAACTCATTACCAGATGGTATATCTGTTGTCTCCTTTATGCTTGCGAGAGACAAAGCTACACTCTGTACACAACATGGTGTCAAAAATATATTTGCAGTTTTTCTTGCTATTGATAACATCTCTAATTTGGAAACACATTGAGTTCATATCTGTACATGGTGAAGATTACAACCAGTAGCCAGTGGCAAGACCACGACCAGGTAATAGCCAATATGAAAATTTGGCCCGCCATGGGTCTTTGAGCTCTAGCAATATTTGTAGCTTCGACTGATATGTACAACAATCCGGGAATCCACATGTGCGATCATATCAACCCAATTACCATTTACGGTGGTGTTAATCTCATTCCAGTTAGAAGTGCTCTTACGCTATGTACAGTTACATGGGAACCAGCTACATAACACTTATGGGATGTCAAGATGACACTGTTGATAATGTTTCTGATGAGTAAGTACCCCTTGACACTTGGATAAGTAGTCAACTACATACATACTTGGAGATTACACAATCATCACAATGATCACATGGACAATTCTCCTCTGAATTGAAACAGTTGACCATTGCAAAGGTGATTTGCGAACCATGTTGCAAGCAACATGTCTCAGTGGTCAATTATACCATGTGCTACTCATGAAGAGTCTGAACTAATTGAACTATATCAATTGCAAAAAATCAAATCAGCTACATACAGAAATGTCAGCAATTGTCACACTCCAATAACTTTGAACGTGACAATACATATTGAAGCCCAACAACATCCAGTAATGATATATGAGTAAATTGGGTCAAATATTGAACCATGAGGTTGACTCATGATTGCAATCTGGACACCGACCAAACAGACTAAATTATAATTCCCGAGGTGAGCCAGCTCAGTCGAAGGTCCTGTCACACAGGGAGGGAGAAGGACAGAAAGAACAAACCGAGGTGGAGTAGTTGGTCAATGTCCAATGCTCATTGCAGGCAAGATGTAGTTTTAACATATATGGTTAAACCGTATATAATCCCACTGGGAAACTGAGAGGATGTTCCTTCATACAACTGCCTGTCCGAGATTTGTCACAGTTGAATAATATCACTGAAGGGAATTCCGCTTAAGCTAGTACCACTCTGTGACTGCAAATAGTCATTCTACAGCTCTGTCAAGGGAAAAACTATGTTGAAGTAAATGCCATTATTGTAACCACAATTGATGCAATATGACATCAGCTGCTACTTCATATATTATTAACTAATATGGCATTTATAACTGCATGAGTTTCCAATACATTGGAGTGATTACAAATGATAGAATCCAGCATGCGATGACTGAATGCAACCTAGCAGAGTGACCAATTCACACAAAACTAGAAACTTTTTTTTTAGAGACATGACATCAATTTTCCATTGTGCAATACCACTCAAGTGAGTCTTGCATTGGCAGATGCTACAACACAGAATTCGATTTGTGACATTCAATAACTATATCAGCCACCAAGTATATATCCAATGCGCTTTGCACAGTTGTCTCCTCCTTGGGAAATATTCACCTGGGGACAAAGATCCACCCTCAGACAATAGACCACCATTCAACAAAGTTCCACACTAAATAGGTTGTACCTTACACAAATGGTGATTTATGAATGCAGTATGTCTTTGCTGGGCATCTGAGAAGAAGTGCTTTATGTATCCAGGTCCCTCTCGCCTCAGAATTCCTTATAAATCACAAATCTGTAACTCGTCACATCACCTTCTTAATGGACAGTCTTGAGAATCCCAACTAGAGAGGGGGCTTAATAGTTGTGAGTAGTCTGTCTACCTGGAGATTTCTCAACCACTAGCTACAGATCTCATGCATACTCTGCCACTCATATTACATTGTATCCAAAGCTCCAAATGTAGAATCTATTCATAGGCAGCAGTTGAGCCATAATAGAGTGAGGATCAAAGAGTTTCAGATGTACTTTACTGGATGCACCAAATGTATGGTAACCTATTGGGCTAATTGGGTGCCATGGCACACTCCATTTGATTTGGAGTTGGAACAAGAGTTTGCTGAGGGCAATGGAAGAGGGGTCTCACTGAGCTGAGTACTGTCATGTGTTGTACCAATCAGCTGAGACTAGGCAAGTGGTTACGGCAGAAGAGAGCCAACATGTGGGATCCTCGAATGACTGTTACTGGTTCGCAGAGTTCCATCGATAGCAACCCACCTATACACAGCTCCACAATATTAGCACTGGGTCTGGGTAACCTGTGAGAGGTCAGGGTTCAGACCGCAACAACAGTTTGGTTCGGACACAGACCCATCCAAAAACCAAACCTACTACGTCTTGGCAGGCCAAGGCCGTAACAATACACATCAACCTGCGGGTTTTGTTGGGTTTGGCAAGACACGTCAGTTCCAATCTCTGTTCTGCTGTTCGGATTTTGCTATGGCTGGTAGCATTCCAATAGTCTTCTATTCATCACAAAATATTGACTTTTGAACAACATTGTATTTTGTGATACATCGGCCCCCTTTATAATCAAAACAAGTAGAGACATGCTCCCTGCCCCATCCTGATAATAAGCATCAACAGAGTGTCAATGATTTTTGGTCATGCATCTTGGGTAATCTGAGTGGCAATTGGTTGCAGACATTCATAAATGAGGTATTAGCTGCCTTTATAGGCAAAAGAGAAAGTGAAAAACTCCTTGCCCCATTTCGAAAATGAATGTCAACAGAGCGTCAACGATTTTTGGTGTGGTAGCTCAGGTAATTGATAACATCCTTGGTTGCTGTGATGCATAATCAAAGCATTGGTTGCCATTATGGGCAAAAACAATAGTGATGACATCATTACTATCTCCTAAAAACGAGCATCAACAGAGTGTCAACAATTGTGGGACTTGTAAGTCAGGTAATCAAAACGTGATTTGGTTGTTGTTATACATAATCACAGTATTGGCCACCTTTATAGTCAAAGTGAAAGCGATATACTCCCTGCCCCATCTTGAAAATGAGCGTTAATGCAGCGTCAACAATTCTTGGCCTTGCATCTTGGTTAATCAAAGCGCGATATGGCCATTATTGACTAAATACTATGTTTTGACCATTTTTATTGGGTACAATGCTCATGAACACAAAGTAGCAGGTTTGTGAACAAAATGAGTTGTTACTGTGCGGGAGGTTGTCAGAGGAATATCTCTTGCCTATCTGCCTATAAAGGCTGCCAACTTCTTGTTTATAGATGTCTGCGATCAAGCGCCATTTGGATTACGCAAGATGCAAGACCAGAAATCATTAACACTCTGTTGATGCTCATTTTCAAGATGAGACAGGTAGTGTGTTGCTTTCTCCTTTGCCTATAAAGGCGGCCAATACTTTGATTATGTATAACAACAACCAAATTAGATTTTCATTACCTGTCTTACAAGACCAAAAATCGTTGACACTCCATTGACACTCATTTTGCCACAGGCATACACACAATATTCGATCATTTCATTTGGCATAGCATATCATCAAAAGTGTTTTGGCAGCCTTTCTATCATCTTCATGTACTTTCTTCTTTATCACTACATTGTTCTTTAATAGTACATATAAATGTATTCTTTAAAATATACTTTAAAGTATCAGCTAATTGTAGATAATAATACACCCAAAAATCCCATTTCTTTCTATCAATGCTCATTTCTACTTGCAGGTTTGCTCAATGGGATGCTCTCTTCTGCAAAATGGATGTCAGCTGCATTCCCATGCAGCAGATAGTGTACTAACCAGTTGATGTTCCTTTATCAGTCAGCAAATCTGAAATATAATCTTTATTGTGCTTGCTATCCTTGGCATATGCATCATGATTGAAACATTGAGCATTGGGAAGAGGAGTATGTGTATACACATATCAGGATTCAACACGATCAGTTGGGGAACCATGAGCTCCCGCATTTTCACCACTTGGTGCAGGTGGCATTCCGGGCGGAGGTGGCGTTGGTTCTGGCATCAGCTGTCTGAAATGGACTGGTGGAGCTGCACCCGTTCCTTTGAGCCTCCACAGTGTCTGACGATTCTTTGCTGAGCCATTGTGCCAATCAAGGCAGCTGTCCGTTTGATTATCATAAGCCATAGCTGGTTGTCTTTCTATCGCACCATTCACATTTCTATGCCCAGGAAACTCAACTCCCCGCTTTCTTGCTCACTGTACTTCAGCGCCAGATTTGTGGATCAGGTATTACATTTCTTCTATTGTGGTGTGCACGAACCCTCCTTTGGCCATTTTTGCCATATTGCAGGCAAGGCACATGTCAGACTGTTCTAGTTGTACCCGACCTCCTTACCTTGCCATAGTAGCAGATATGATGAAATCTGACCAGAAATTGGGTGCTGCTTCTAAAAATGATATTCGGCTAGTACCTCAACCATATACGCTTCCATAGTGCCCTCTAAGGTGCTTAAAGCCCACTTTAACAACTGTTGGGGACCCGTATGACTAAATGCTTTGGCAAAAATCCGAGAGCTAACACCATCATGAAGTTTGATTTTGCGGACTGTGCAGATAAATGCCTTACTCGACCATGGAGATTTCGCAATCTGGGCTGCTCAACATAGGTCACATGACTATCTACATATACACACTGTGCATTATTCAGTCACTCCACTGCCATCTACCCCTATATCGTTTCACACTCATCGTATTACATGCTGCCTCTGATTCTTGCTGCTTGCCGTTTTACAGACCATTTCAAAATGTGTGGCTCAGGTCATATTTGTGGTCACTGCATTTCCTGCATTGCGGTGGATTAACTGCTATCTGCATTGTTACTGTGTCACCAAGGGCGGCGCATCAGATGAAGTGCCTGTTGGTTGGCTCAATTCGGATTCGCTCGCACCTTGCTGAGGTATTCAAGGTGCTATGATTTGCTGGTGTGGCAATGGAGAGGAACATGATGACAAAAGAAATGGGAAGTCCTGAGGAATATATAGTTAGCTTCAAGTCAAAACGAAATCAGTAACAGTCAACTTGCATGTTCTGCTCAAGATGAATCCTACACCAGATAGCTGCAAGATGAAGGTGTTTCAAACCATCCGACGATGTGCAGTACCTCAGTCCTATACTGGTAGTTCGTTTAGAGGGATAAATATTGGTGAATGACAGATCAAATCTGATATGTGAAAGTTATCAAACGGAAATTCATCGAAGGGAAGGACGTCTGGTGATGATTGTCTCAACAAATTACCGAGATCTTACATGAAACAGCTGCTAAAAATCATACCATGTTGTATGGTTAGCATTACTATTCCCAATATAGTGACAGTCAAAATGCAGATGTTGCTTTGTTCAAGCTGATAAAACATACCAACCTTTACCTAAATGACCCAGCTTGCCACCATGTGGTGCATATCTTGCAACATCCAACATCTTGCCCAACAACATAGTGAATACAAAATACAATGGTCAATGCACTGAAAAAGAACCTTTCACCACTTCTGGTGGGTCGTTCCGGCAAATTGACAAAGACATTCACAGGAAGACATCATCAAGCGAATGAGGGCAACAGCGGCTTGGAAGCAGAGAGTGTCTGAGCGCTAGGAGTATTGGGTAGCTTACAATCTAAAAACAAGCTTTCAGCAGAGAAAAGTCGAGAAATGCACTTTTTAAGCAACTTAGAGCAAGAGAAATGGATCAAGGATTATGTGGATAGAGTAATGACTGAGCCAAGAAAGCGGGTTGAATATGCAGAGACAGCGAGTAAGCAAGAGCAGGAAGATATGAGAAATGCTGAAAAGGCAGGAATGACAACCGGAAAGCATAAGAAATCATTTAAGGAAATATTGAATCGTATTGGTGACAGTCTGAACGATCTTGCAAGTTCCTTTGATGAGGAGGATGGGACTGATGACGAAGATAATCAAGAAGATACAGAGCTGCGCAAGCTGCACAATGATGACGAACCCGGCTGGGTGATGGGCATAATCTCGAAATGGTAATGCAGCACATAGTCTGTTTTCTGCAGAAGATGATGACGCTTGACAAATTGATGCAACAGTGCTGCCAGGATGTGGGCAAGTACTTCGGTGAGACAGATAAGAAGTAGTGGACAGCTGAATTGTATGTTCCAGCAGTAGTTAAGCCACAGACTGAAAATCGTCCAGCTCCAGCAGCACTAACAAAATCTGGTGTGTTTATAGAAACACATAATGTTGTGTCCAGAAAATCGCCAGTGCCGCGAGGTACTTCTCAACAACACAGTCTTTTGAGCAGGCTAGGTTCCAGGATACGTCCGTCACACTAACACATAGTGTCTCTCCCGCCTGACTCGGTGCCAGACATGTCACTGATTATGAAAACAAACCCTGTTAAACCATCAAGCTTTTACCACTACGTATAGCCTCCCAGGCTAAGTACAATATAGAAATCGGATTCGGACAAAGAAATGGTGATGGCTGATGCGGTGCCAGAGCAACACACACACAAATTGCTATTGTAGAGCACAGAGCTCTTTGAAACGCAATTCGTGTACCAATTTTGCTAAGTGTCAGGTTGTTCCTGAGTTCAGTGAACAAATTGTGGGACATGATAATTTGTCTGTGCATATGCAAGGGTTGTACGGGGCATGCGGAAATTCTAGTCTCCAAACCAATTTGATAGATGAACAACGAACTTAATATTGACTTGCCTTTTACAGATTAGTGAGAAACCACCAACTATATTGGACACAAAATTTACTAATGAAGTTTATGTCAGTGATGTTATATGGGTCATGAATGGACGGTCAATATGGAATGGGAACCAGTATGAATGACAACCATCATGCTGCATTCATCCATTCATCCAACTGCACAACTCTCTGCACAGATCTGGTGCACATGATCGAGATTTTGAAAATTGCTTATGGTAGGTCAGGGAAATTGAGCTGAAGGAGTTCGATGAGAAATGGTGAGGAAGTCGGGCTATGTGGAATCAAAAACTACCGGATGGATCAACATGGCGTACATTGCCGTCCAAAAGTGCTGGAATGTGATAGCACTACATCAGGTATCGATCAGATCATGTGGATTGTGGTGGATTTGGCATTGTGAGGCCTTGAAGATGTTGAATGCACATGATTATACATAGATAAAATATGATGGCTGGCAATGATGACCTCATGCCAAAATGCATACGATTGTTGAATATGCAATGACTGTTAGCATGTCTTTGTGGTGAGTGTCAACGGAGTGTCAACAATATTTAGTCTTACACTTTTGGGGATCATAGGGCTGCATAGTCACATCTTTCCAAAGTGAAAGTATATGGTATCTTTATGGGTAAAAATGGAAATGACATGGTGGTTACCCCATCCTAGAAATGAGCGTCAATGGAGCATCAGTGATGTTTGGTCTTGTAAGTCTGATAATGAAAAAAACATTTGGTTGCTGCGATACATATTCAAACTATTGGCAGACTGTATCAACAAAACTGCATCTGAAAATGTCGCTACTAGTGTCTATAAGTGAGCATCAACAGAGTGTCAATGATTTTTGGTCTTGCATCTTAGATGATGACAGGTCTGTGTAACGACATTAACCCATAATGAAAGTATTGGCTGCCTTTATAGGCGAAAATGCTAGTGACATAATCGCTAGCACCTCCTACAAATAAGCATCAATGCAGCATCAACCATTTTTGCTCTTGCATCTTGGGTAATCAAAGAGCTTTGCAATGGCATTGACCTATAATCGCAGTATTAGCCACCTTTATGCAGAAACATGCTAGTGACGATATTCTTACTGCCTCCTAAAAATGACCGTCAACAAAGCGTCAACAGTGTTTGTGGGGACTTAGTAATCTGCACAGTGATGACCAGCATTGCATTGTCCCTAAAATGACTTTTGAATGGTCAGGCTTTTCAATATGTCTTTGTATGCAACTTCACAACTATGCATGCAATGTCTCTCAGGTCATACATTTTTCTTTCTCCTAGCTTGGGAGTCAATACTTAAAAACCAGCATTCTATTTTCCTAGAATGTAACTTTTGACAGTCTCTCAAGTCCAATTATGCAGCTGTTAAATTCCTACTGCAATGTCAGAATCAAAATCTATATATATCTTGTTCCTAGAGGTTGTGATATCTTCCAAAAATGAACCTGTCCGTATTCACATCAGCAAAAAGTATTTTGGTCACTGGGAGCCTCTGGGAGTGTCTGAGAGTTGTCAGACCAGAATCCCAGAATGGTCAAATCCCAGAGTTTACTGGACCGATGCAGTGGCCTTCAGGTGCACCTGATAGCACCTCGGAGCGCTGACGACAAGCCTGGGAGCACCTGGGAGCGCTGACCATACGCCTGGGAGCGCCGACCGCAAGCCTGGGAGCATGTCGAATCACTGTAGAGCAGTCTGGGAAAACATCATCTTCATTGGGAACACTGCGGTGCACCTGGAAATCATAGCTACTGCTTATTGTTCAAAGATTTTCAAAACTCATGTATTCAGTTTGTATTCTCATCTGTGTATCTATGTATCTATATAGCTACCCATCTACACATGGTATATCTGGACTGGCTGCAGGAGGTGCTTGAGAGGAATTCGAGGTGGGCCTGAAGATGACGATCGTGTGTACTCGGATATACACTCCGAGCCCATGATCAAGCGAGTTTGGAGATGCACTTGGAGGCCGTGATCAAGCGAGCTTCGAGATCCACTTGGAGGCCGTGATTGTGGGATCTTGGAGATACACGTTGAGGCCGTGATCAAGTGAACTTACAGATGTACTCTGAGGCTGTGATCGAGCGAGTTTGGAGGTGTACGTGCAGTCTATTTTGTAGCTAGATTGGAGGAGTACTTGGAGGAGGTCGATCTGGAGGCGGTCGATCTGGAGAAGGTGGATGGGAGGCGTGCCGGGTGCTGAGACTCTATTGATCGGGTAGTTAACTCACAATGGTGCGAATGTGACGAGGTGACTGTTACGGGGGTGCTTAATCCCAATAAACAATACAATAAATTATTGAATTAAGTACAGCCGCCTATCTAAGAAACTCTTTCTCTCCTCGTCTTATCCTAAGACTC
>Ga0307515_10000660_pt1 | contig 79693 bp, 78 predicted proteins | sample 17_EM_MG_FD_194513 | JGI IMG/M metagenome (GOLD analysis project Ga0307515, IMG submission 194513) | Populus trichocarpa ectomycorrhiza microbial communities from riparian zone in the Pacific Northwest, United States - 17_EM | ecosystem: Host-associated > Plants > Roots > Unclassified | place...
CAACTTCAGGATGTAGCAGGGAGCATGTCTCTCCTTGTTTTGAGTATAAAGGCTGCCAATGAAACCAATAAAGAGAATGATGTACCAAAGTTAATATTTTGCACATAACAGTAACATATATGATTGCAACCATAAATAGAAAAACCCGAAAAGGATAACCGGAGCCTGGAACGGACGGGTCTAGCCAAACCCGGCAAAACCCGTGGGTTGACGGGTATGGGTACGGGTTTGGCCCGCCAAGAAGCTCCGGGTCGGGTTTTTGGACGGGTCTGGAACCGAACCAAACCGTTTTTCCGGTCCAAACCCGGACCGCAGGCAGGTTACCCGGACCCGTTGCTAACACTATACGTACCCAGTGGGTAAATGAGAGGGCACTCTCACTGGCTCTTGGTGACAGGAACCTATTTGTTGATAATTGGCTTCAGATAAGCTCATATCCATATGAGGTATCGCCAATAGCAATTGTGTCACTATACAAACACATTACCTTGATGATGTAGTTAATACTCCGGGGAGTTAGAACTCAACTGTCAATAGTAGAGGCAAAGCATGATGAGGCAGTTACATATGTGAACTCCAATGCAGGCTTTGGCAGTCTTAGAATGGTTAAGGGTGTGGATCGTCTGAAATATATTCAATGATACCAACATGGAAAATGGACATCGATAACAACATCTACAACAAGATCTATCTGCGGATACCTATTGACCTTCTCGACCTGGAGGTTAAGCCTTACCTTGATTCCCCTGTATTATCTAAGTGTTATGCATCGAAGTCAACGAGGATACTTCTCCCTTGAAGTCCAGAGTTGTATGTTCAATATTCAGTTCTATATCACTGATATATTTATCACCTTTTTAGACTTGGTAATTCTTAGTTTCTTCGTCAAGGCAAGTTGTTGATCGGGACGTGAGCAAGGCGTTACTTTGGAGTCCGAAGGATGTCTGAGGACCAGCCCGATAGCGTGGTGGTTTTGAGGATTCTGCTGGCATGATACTCTTGAGTCAGCACTACTCCTTCTGCTGAGGCGAAACTGCTTTGCTGTTCCTTATAGACAAGTCGATACTTAGAGTTGTTGCATTCTTGGATAGACGGTCCTGAAGTATAAGTGCTGGTTGCTGGGATGATACTTGAGCATCCTTTGGAAGTCCTAGAGTCATCACGATAGTGTGCTGGTTTAGAGGATACTTCTTTCAGGCGCTCTTCAAGTCGTGTACATCAGCATACTGATAGCTTAAGGTGATATGCTTTAGTTGATACTATCTATCGGGAACAGAGAACTGAACAGTTACTTTGTATTCATAGGGTGTTAATCCTATCACGCATCATGAGTGAAGCCTTATCCATCTTCTTCTTTATCAGTATCGAACTCATTAGCGGCTTTTATTCATTAGGACCTAGGGTGAATCTCCCGGTATTACAATCACATAATTGGTAATATTCGAAATGATATCTGTTGCAACCCTCAACAGTGGGCCTGGATTATTGTTGGGCTGATCCAAAGTCCCCTGACAGGTGCCAACAATACTGAGGAGGCATGGCATTCCGCAGTCGGAACCGTGCTGTCCCCCCTCTGGAATCTTAATACACCTGGACCTGGCTGGAAATAGAAATGTGCTGATGCATTCCAGAGACAATGTTACCCTCTGATAGCTACCTGGGTCGGGGATTATCCAGAACAAGTCATGGTTGCTCAAGTCTCATATGGCTCATGCCCAATGTGTGAAATGCCTTAAGGTATTCCAATGGAGTATTCAACTTTTCAACCACTCAATAACTCAAGAGATCAACATATTCACTGGAAGCTTCTGGATGAAACTAATATTGATGTTCCTCACACTCTTGGTTTTCATCCAATCCACAACGTGTTCTGACAATACCCTCTCTGCAATGTCTATCGGCTTTGGCATGCTGATGAATTGCATCAGCTACTCTTCAGTTTATTTCAAGACTTATTGCACTGGCTGCTCAAATACCTGCCAGGTAGAAATGTCAAAAATCAATTTGACAATCTATTAACATCGGTACTACAATATGCTGGCCTGCAGTGCTGCTCTAAATGATTTTATTCGTTCAAAAGCAGCTCCTGGCAGGGAAACGATATCTGGGACATGAACGAAACACTGGTAGTGTATTGCACTCCAATTCTTGACTGCCCAAAGGATGACGGAAATACTGCAGCAGAAACAACCTCTGATAAAATGGTAGTGGGAGCAGTGCGGGCATTAGGTGAATCCTCTCTACTTGTTAGCAAACAAAATCACTGCAACCTATTCCTCACAGCACTAGATGATGCACTGAAGGGATCTTTCAACAAGATGGGTGATTTTTGTGAGCTGAATATGTTGAAGTCTGTGAAGGCCAAAGTGGATGAACAGTTGGCAAGAGAATCCCATCAGTTATAAGAACAAAAGATTCATAAAATCTGTGCTCCAATGGAGGTTATGGTGTACAGGGCTGAATAGGTTACTACTACAACAAAATGAAGGCAAATTCAGATGTGCCTCTATAGTGCCCAACAAGTGGCAACCAGATGGTCAGATGCTGATCGGCAGAGGGCAAAAGAGTGATTGGAGCACAAAATCTATCAATGGACACCTGTTAAATGAATGCTTTGCAATAAATTATTGCAACATCATGAGCAACAACTATTGCAGGAAGTTGGGAATAAGGCAACTGGTCGCAGCAGCACATTTGCTAAAAAACTCGCTCAAATAACTACTGCCACAGAAGAAGAGGTTTACAGTGTGGCAAACTTGGCTGCTGACAAGGGTGTGTAATTTTGGATCTGTCTATCCGATGCAGAGACTGAAGCCACCACCTGGAGTATTGCTGATACAGACTGCATTTCGAATCAGCTGGAGAGAGATTTATGGTATCACTTCAGATGAGCAGATGCAGGTCATAAAGGAATTCTCCATTTACTTGATCAAATTTGAAGCTTGGTGGCAAACAATTTGCATTCAGGAACTCTGGAAAACTATCCAACAGTGTATATTACATTTCCGATATCCAAAGATGCATCATGTGAGCTATATATCAGAGTGAATTTGGGAAATGGGTTGTGATGACAATTTCACCACTGATATGTCAGAATGGCTACATATTGGCAATGTGAACGAGGTGTATCGATCTCCCAACACAGTCAATTATATTCAACTCATGCTCAAGCAACACGACCTGTGTACCAGTTTTGACTATTTGGAGATGAAAGTGTCGTATCTTATCCTTTAAGACTAGTACAATATTTACTCTGCAAAAGTTTTTAACCTACTATCTGCTGCTGATAAATGGTGAAATACTTGTAGTGCACATCTTTTATACCTCCAGCCTTGTTCAGAACAGCCAATTTTCCACTCTGGATTACCCCACATACTTTCTTGGTAAGAAACTCATGTCCGCAGATTGTGCAGAAGTATCAAATTAACTTCACTCAGTGATGCATCAGAACATTTAGGAATCCCCAACTTTGGACAGTGATTCCATACACATATTGAAGAGGACTAGGGATACAAAGATAGTGGACTGGTGCTCGGATATGATTAGAATGTGCTCCAAAACAGTATATTTATTCAACTTTAGAATGGGCTGTTGTACTACTGTCAACCTTTTCACTGCCCTATATCCGTTGAGTATTTGGAACTTGATTGCAAGGTAGAATGTATCAATGCCAACCAAGGGATGATGGCTGAATCTCATAACATCTGGGTCCAATATACGGAAAGTGATCTTGATAAAACCTTCCAAGCCCTGGTTTCTTCTTTTCCTGTATTATACTTTAGCTGAACAATACTGAATGAGATCCTCCAATTACAGAAGTACCTGTCCACCAGAAAAATGGAATCGACCGTTTCCAAGATGTGGAAGAAGACTCAACAAAGGATATTACATCCTCAAGCTCAAGATTATGCAGTGGTGATTCCAACAATGTAGAAAGATCTGCATGGTTGGGCTGATTGTGTTGACAGGTTCATCTCGGTTGTCAAACAGACTAATAAAATGCATATTGTACCTGTCAGTGCAATTGTTGGACAGGCACATTTGGTTCATGAGAATACTGCATCAGATAGAATTGATTGCATATGGTTTGTAAATGATCATGTCGATTACTTACTTACTGGACCGTATATTAAGTTACAATGTCTGAATTTAAGTGTGCAGGAGGGAGATAGTTAATCAAATTGTACTATTTAATATAAACTTTGTAATAATCACTCCTGCAGAGTATGGCTCCAGGGTTGAGGCGCACTGGAATAGTCTTGGAGATGCAGCCAATACTCTCAATAGCTCTGGAATTTGCACATTCTATTAGTTTGATTTTGTAGCATTTTGAAGACAACTATACACTCTTCAGGATATTCTTGTATTCTGTTCCACAAAGTCTGGAGCGTTGAGAAGCACCAGAGAAGTAGTCTTGGAGCACCTGAGAGCACGTTGGTTTGCATTCATCCTGACTGGGAGCATCTGGGAGCATCCGGAAGGATCTGTGTAGCTGTTCAGTGTTGCTGAATTGTTCGGTTATGACTTCCAAACTATTTTACATTTTGCGGATGTTGCCCCTATAACTAATATTGTCAGTTGTACCTTTTCAGCTGACTGATGTACCATAAAAAAGTATCTTTGACATGATTCTAATCTGTTTCAGTGGGCATTTTACACAGCCACTGAACGCTGTACTCTGTTTGTAGTATGTTAAATATAATATTATATTATGGCTATTTGGAGGTATACCGATTTATTACTGTCACATTATTTTGACAACAATGTGAAATGCCCGCCACACCTATTAAATGCTCAATGCTGCTCAATTGACCAATATAATCCCATTCAACTAAATACTCAATCATTTACAATATTATATTTGCTGGTGTAGTGTATTACTGTCGTATTTTGAACTATTCCCCAGTAATTGGTATGTTAAATTTAGTAATACGCTACACTCACTGGACTCTGGGAGTCATGCTGCACTTGGGTAAATGTGGCACTACAGTCACATCAATAAACGGGGTTTTTTTGGCATAGTACTTAAGTAGTTAGACGGCTTTTTCTCGCTAGCGCGTAGCCCGACGCCATATCCCAGTCTGTCAGCCGGCTATATTTTTCGCCCTACGCAATGCCGTATCTAAGCCGTATGACAGACAGACTCATAGTTACCGGAGCGGAATGGAGCCCGTTATGGGATATATAACTTGATTGTTCAACCTATTTAAACCACTCACTTTTTCAATTTTCATCTCTTCTTCTCTTCTCCAGCTAGTAAAGCTTCATGTGAACACTAACAAACGGTCTCTTCCGGTATCAGGATAATACACACACTTTTTACTCCACCACTCACCATGATCAACACCTTCACAGAAGATTCCGGCGAATTGGCTTTTCGACCTCGATTATGAGGAAGAGTTGAACGTCGGGATGCGTAAGCAAATCATATGACGGATGCATCTGTGCGCAGGGCAACGCTGTCGTCTCATTCTAATTCTGATTCCGATTCCCGCAAGAGTGTCAGCCATTGTCTCCGACGAACTTGGCATTCCATCAATAAATCAACACCCGTCCAATCTAACAACAATGCCAATTCTAACAGTAAGATTATACATCTACCTAAACATAGGTCAACCACCTCTACCGGAGCTAATAATATAGTATAGATGTCTCAGCTAGTGAAGTGTCTCCGACCAACCTGTGAACCCCTACTAACATGATCACTCTCGAGTTCAGGTCTAATCAATATATCATTTGTCTAGGACCTGACTCGTTTTGTATTGAAATACGGGGTAAATCTAAGGTTCACGCGCCGCAATCCGGCTTGTCGGGGATATCAAGCCATCTTGGAATTGGAAAGTAGTTGGAGAACGTAAACCGACATGCACTCTCGGACAAGTCCTCAAAAAGGACGAATGTTGAATCGCTGCATTGAGGTCAATGCCCTCATACGTATGGGTTGCCATACCACCTATGTCCACTGCGCTACGAGGGCCAGCCCACAAGAATCGCCAGGATTGAAAGTTAGAAAATGTCAGCTCCGAAGAGTTAGGCTGAGTGGAGTGCTAGCACTGCAAGTGGCTGCCAGTATATGCAACGAGGTTTTGCCGAAGCCAGATCCGACGATCAGGATACGTACAACCAACGATCCGAATGTGAGAGAAAATGAGGTAGAAAAATGCAGGCTTTAGGAGGAGGGAGGTCAAGATGGTTTGAAGAGGAGAAGTTTTGAGGCGTCTATTCATAGAAACCGAAGTTAATCCGCCAAGCTTGGTAATGGGACTTGCTCGTGAAATTGAGTTGTGAGATTACATATGCATGGCGTGGTATAAATAAAGCAATACAATGTTTGGTTACGTGTAATTGCTCTCGTATACTAGACTTTTCGGGTTCACTTCTTTCGCTGACCGAGGCGAAAAAGCCTGGGCACGAGGGCAATGTGTAATTGCTGACTACGCTGTTCTTCGGGGACTTTTCACTAGCGGTCAAATTATGAGCCCAAGAAAAGCACATACTTCAGGTCCGCCTGCTCTCCTTCTCGGATTTTCTCGTTGCTCGCAAGCTCAGTCTATCAGACGGCTGGTTTTCGATGCAAGGTCCGCAGGGTCCGAGACTATTCGGTTTTTCCAAACGAATTCTTGTCCGAATCCAGCAATGTCCTCATCCCAAACCCTCGCCGCGAATGCTCCACCATGTCTGGACGCCTTTCTCACCCCAAAATAACCCTCCTGTCCAGACGCGGCGACCGCTGCAGCCATCCCCCGCCTGTACGCCAGCACTACACTACTTCCTTCCCTCCCTCTCTCGGTTTGTACATCGCCACCCCACTTCCTAGCCCCTTCTCCCCACCACACGACGCTTTCTTTAAGCCCCTAGTAAAGAAGCTCTCCAGTGACACTTCAACAATCAGCTTCATGGACCCCTCAACACCAACATGCAGTACACGCAGCACTATCCCCTACAACCCGCTTCTCACCATCCCCACACTCCTTGCCATGCTCCTAACTGTAGTTTCCGCCAACTCTTGGACTCGCTAACGCCGCGCAGCCTAGAAACAGTATCGCAATTCCTCAACGAACCTCAGGTTGACCACGTTCTCGAGCATCTGCAGAAGGATAACAGCAAGAGAAACATGCAGACAAACGAAAGGGACGATGAGGGTGGAGTCATGATTCCGTGGGACGAGCTGACAGATGGAATGGAGCGACTGGCGGTTTCAAAGGGCCTTGGTATTCATATACAACTTCGGTGGAGTGGAGGGTGCTGACGAAGGAAAGAGGTTGAGCTAGAGGCTTCGAGAACGTATAGTGGTGAGTATGTGACGCTCTGCGTTGATGGGATGCGTGCTTGACTCGTGGTAGGTTCGAGGAGAAGCGACGATGCCGAACCGGTGACGCCAACAAAATCCACCGGTGGGTGTTGTTTGTTCTCTGTTCTCTGTTGTGGTGCTGATGTACACAGGGAGGAATCATCAAGATTATGCGGTCACTCCAAGCCAGTGTTCCTAAGCGGCCCGGCCTCGATTCTGAAAGCCTGCACGTGATTTAAAAAGCCTGCATCGGCCTGCATAAGCCTTGGTCTGGTTGATGGATGGAATATGGCAATGGCAGGGCTACGATGATTGAGTTGGATATGGTTTATGTTTCGTACTTTGGAGACTTTCTTAGTATAGGCAGCAGAGAATCTTTCGAACAAAATATTCTGTTTAGGCTTAGTCCGCCAAGAAAAGCCGCCAGCCCGGCCGGAATAGCCTGCAGGCCCGGCCCGGCCCTCATTTGAAAGCCGCCGCTAAGGCCGCTTAGGAACACTGCTCCAAACCACGGTGCCACATTCCCAGTGACCTGTCCTGCCCCATTCACCAGCTCTACGCCGTTCATCGTTCACGCCATACAGCCCACAGCCCGCTATGTCTCAAGACTCGTATTCTGTCCAGTCCCAGCCTGCTTTCAACAAACCAGCTCCAATGATGGTTCTAGTCCCAGTTACACACTGCTCTCTAACTCCACCGCAGAATGGTTGGACAATTCCCTCGTCCATCGCATCCACTATTAGGCCTTGTCCACGCATCAATTACGCACGGCTCTTTGATGTGTCTGGATTCCCAATGGAACCGCTCAGTGCGCATCGGTTCGGGTTCACGATCCTTCCAACTCTAGGGGGGCGTTTATGAAGGTATAATTTTCGTCGTTATTGCCGGGGACTCTGGTTTCTAAATTATTATGCAGCCAATTCCAGCCTGGGCCACACTCGAGAGTATCTGCGCCAATATCCGCGGCTGTGCGCTTGAGCGTGTAGTTTTCCATGATATGCAGGGCAGAACGTGCGTGGGAGTCTTCTTCATCTGCGCCGAGGAAGCAATGCGCATCATTAAGTACTGCAAGACGCGTGGTGGCATCTACTAGGCGAGATGCAGAACTATTTCCAAGGCAAGTGTGCCCATTAGATTACCCACGAATTCCAAGGTCTAACAGGCTCAGGTTGATGCCATCCCCCGCAGCAAGGTGGACACGAACCAATTAAACTTAACGTCAGTAAAGGGATCCGCGAGGGTGCAACACGCGTGATACGCATTGAAAACCTTCCCAATAATATCGATTTGGGAATGCTCAAAAACCAGATCAAAAACCAGTCTAAAAGTGTGATTCCGGGGGTTGAGACAATCAACATCATCCCCGAGAGTGCAGCGTTGCATCCGACATTCACCGGATTCGTCAGGATGGCGACTATTGACACTGCGTTGGGTGCGAAACTGAGGCTGAAGAGCCTAAGTTACTATAAGGACTGCAGATTCGTTTTCATGCTAGGTATCATGTTATCAATCATCCTGGAACTCTCTAAATGGAAGCTACTAACATTTGCGTCCCAAATCAGATCCCTGCGAGGGCAGCCTGGAAGAACTGAAAGAAAATGGGACAACGAGAGTTATTGGGATTCGGTGATGGCAACGCAGAAGCGGGGCCCTCCCTAGTTAATGCAGCAACAAGTGCAAGTATAGGAATCCAGGCGGGGGCGCAGGCGGTAATAACTTATGTGGATATACTCCACCATAATACCCATGAGTAGACCTTCAATTTAGAAGCCCAATAATGGGAGTGTGTCCTAGTGATAAGCCCGGCGGAATAAACGGGACTACAACTAGCTCTCTAGCTTGTCTTTAGCTTCTAAACTCTGTACCAGTTTGATGGGTTTCATTGGTGAAAGTTCATGCCCGTCCTCCGCCACGGGACCTCTTCAAGTCAGAGAAGCGTCCTAGGTAGGCGTGAATTAATGTCTGCATCCAATACCGGATAGCTATGGATACCAGCCCCGCCAATTTCTATCAACTCTCACGACACACCGGTAGTGGCGTCAAGAGAATACTCACGGGCTTGACACGCTCCAAAGTTATATGAATGTCGGAACCTGCCAATCTAAATCCTGCAAAAATGGACACGATTCTTTTGCCCGGATATACCTTTCATAAAGACATAGACTTCGATAACTTGCAGCAATAGCGCGTGATTCAACTTCAGGTTGCATTAATGTGCATGTCCTTTGTACTGGAGTTTGGAGCAACAAAGCATGTACGCTCTTGAAGTATCTCTCCGCTGTCAAACTAGGTGAAGGTATATGGTGGTGGCTTACGCGATTGCTTCTCCAAGCCCTAGTACTAGTACTAGTACAATTTGGCGACCCTCCTCGGATGCACCACAAGATCGACTTTGCAGCGCTAGTGTTGTTCCATAAAGGGCCAACGACTATGTATAACGTTGCACAGCTGGATGGCCTCGGGACTTGGTGATGCTTTTGCTCCAGACGGGATAACTGCAAGCGTCAACCATTTTGCTGAAGCAGTAACGGCGATATGCTGGAGGTGAGGCGGGTACATCTGTATGTTATCTCACTCGCTATATGGCGACAGTGAGGGGTTAATTCCTGCAGCACTTTGGGACGGATAAACATCAGAACGCACGCCATACAAGCGTGTGACGTTTGTGATTACTGTTTTTTGATCTTTTGGGGAAAAGCGAACTGTAGGATTGACTGTCTAGCGTGACGAGACCCTGCAGGTACAGGATCTGTACGGCATATTATTGGATCGCCGGGGTTTCTTTTTGGGGATTTCTGGGTGAAGCATTAGTTTCGCTGTCCCAGCATTCGAGAGGGAGTTGTCTCTTTTTCGGAGTGGAGAAATAGCAAGGGGAAAGTGTTTGTGAATTATGATTTGATGAAATGTTATTGATAATCCGTTACCGATTCTTGAGTAGCGGGGGCGACCGGGTAGCCTCAATGCTGTGAGGCCACAGTATCAATGACGATTAGCTTGGTGCGAGGAGTCGGCGGAAGAAAAGCAGCGATAACTTTTCAGAGGCTGAATAAGCCGCGTCAGCCAATCATGATCTGCTCTTCCCACGCGACAGCCGAATTCCGATCCCTTTCGTCTTCAGCCTCTGCTTCACCCACCACAACCGCCTCACAACCATTTCCAAGGAATATCGACAATTCCGCCTTCTCTCTCGACATCTCTCGACGGTTCTCCCTCCTACTACTACAACATCCATTACACCTTGACCTTGATCTCATCCCCGACTGACCGGAAGTCCCCTGCTTATCTATCTGCCGTCACGACCTGTGACGTCTGAGTTTTCTTCAATGAACTGTTAAAATGGCCTTCAACTTCAACTGGTCACCACTATCCGCCTCCACATCCTCCTCAGCCTTCTATGACCACGCAAAATCTCTCCTCACCACCGCTCTTAACAAGTCTGCCAAACCACCGATCATCGTCGATGATATCCTTGTGGACGACCTCAACCTGGGCGCGTCGGCCCCGGATCTAGAAATACTGGAGATTGGAGATATCGCGGAGGATCGCTTCAGGGGGATCTTTCGGATGAGCTACGGTGGTGACGCATGTTTAACTTTGCGCACAAAAGTTCAGGTTTGTGCTACCGACGGCCGGGACCGCTGTGAGTTTGTTACCAGCTGATCGAATGCAGGCAAATCCACTAAACACCTATCTTTCTACAACCCCGTCGTTTACCTCTCCAAACCCTCTGGCGGCTAGCTCGCCCCTTACTATTCCTGTACAGATTACTTTGAGTCACTTTAAGCTGTCGGGCTTTGTTATCCTTGTCTTTTCGAAAGCCAAGGGAATAACACTAGTATTCCGGAATGATCCCTTGGAATCCTTGAAGGTCTCATCCACTTTCGACTCCATCCCATTCATCGCCGAATATCTACAAAACGAGATCGAGCGACAAGTCCGACGTCTATTTCAGGAAGATCTTCCGGTTGCTGTGCATCGGCTTTCTTTGCGGCTGTGGAATCCAGAGTATGCAGCATCGTTAGGCGAAGAGGCGACCGCCCCATCAAAGCCGCTCCATTTTGAGGGATCATCGGACGAAGAGGACGAAAAAATTGATGACGACCAGTTTGTCAACCCGCTGCTGACACCTGCCGATAATTCTGACGCGCCTTCAACGATGTTCTCGCAGAAGAACCTGCTGAAGCTATCAGAGTTGGTAGATTCACAGAACACCCTATCACTAGAAACGCCGAAGATAAGCGATGCCGTCTTCAGAGCTTGGACATCGGGAGGTAGTCATAGCGTCACCATGTGGGATCGACCCGGAGCATTGGAGGTTCTTTCTACCCCTAGCGAAAAAGCGTATGCTTTCTCAGATGCAGGGGAATCTATCGAAATCCAGAGTATTGCTAGCAGCGGGTCACCCGCCCGGCCCAGTGTCCTGATGTCCCCATCGCGACACACAACATCAACAGGCGCACCAGGCCGACGGAAGAAGAAGCATCGGGTTGTGGATCTCCGCAAAACCAAGGAGAAAGACGCACAGTCTGGCAGCACTTCCTTTGAAACCACAGCAGATGCCAGCACCGCACTGACGAGCGAATGCGCCGTTGAGGAGGGCTTCTGCGAACAACAACCACCTGCTGCCTTCCGCCAAGTGCGAGAAGACTCAATTGACTACGACTCCGACTCCAGACCAATGATCCCTATTCCACTTCAACGTCCCTCCTCACCCACAGACTCGATCGCAACTGCAGACAACCCCCCAGCGCCACGTGTACCGTTTGATGTAACCCCTACACGAGCCCCCACCCCCAAGCCTACCGCCGAGAAAGAGAAGGATGTGCTCCGAGCTCGCGACGCATGGCGGGAACGCCACGCGCCCTCACCGAAGATCCGCATGCCACTCGGCGCCCAAGGCGGGATCTTGGAACAGGCGATTCTTAGCAAGATCATGGGCGAGATCCAACGCACGCTAGAGGAAGAACGTGTTAAGCGCGGCACACAAAGCAAATGGGGTGTCGAGCAAGAACTCGAGAATCTGTGTGGCGCGGACGAGCTGCCAGCTTATAGAGCGAACTAACTGTATACAATTATTACTACATTTTTCCTTTTGCTTGCTTGCTTGTGGATTGAATTGAATTAGGGAGGCTGGGTGCTGGTTCTCGGTTTGGGCTGTTTTTCTTTTTAACTTGTGACAAAAACGTTACTGTGACTAGCTTCTTTTCTTTTCTTTTTCTTGTACATCTTCTCTTTCCTTTCCTTTCTCCTTTTCTTCTTTTTTTAGAGGTCGCGTGCGTGTGGACTTGCTTTTGGCGGGAGTTTTTTATGGAGCTTTTCTTTGTGCTTTTTCCCGCCAATAATGGGCAAAACACCACTTGTTTCTCTCTACTCTTGTCATTCGTATTTTTTTTCTTTCTATTTCGCTGGTGTTACGTGAGGAATAGGGGGTATAAAAAAGGGTTGAAGTTGTAGATAGCAGGTAATGAGTTTTTTTATAATTCTGTCTATTGGTGGGAATTGGAATCTATACCTAGCTCCTATGTTGGAGGGAGCTGTTCACTCTCTACTTCCTCGGTTTTTTTTGCTTTTACCCTACGTTTAGAACGAAGGGGGGCGTACAATATAATAATAAGTTATGAATACAGACCCGGTGATTGTAGTTTGAGCCTTGAGAGTTGAGCGCCGTTAGGTGAAACCCAAGCACTTGGTACGAGCAATGCGTACATCTTCTCAGGCTCCCTACTTGATGCCGGCACTTTTAGAGCACTAGTCTTCTAACGTACATTACCTGGCACTCGGATAATACATAACAGTCAGACAACCGTACGCAGCCCCACCACCATAACAATCCCCGCAATTTCTCCGCAACCAACATCTCAATTGGCCTGCAACTCAAAAGGGGTCAACTATATATAGTTACAAAGCAACAGACATAATAAGACCCCATTCTATGATATTGTAACCCAGATAATCTCTGCTAGAACCTCCTCCTTCAAATATACTGCAACAACTGGCTCTTCTATCTTCTAATAATGTAAGTTCATTCCCAGTGGTCTCTCATGCTGGTATTTGACAAGGCATTGGGTTCTGCTGGTATTAAAGGGTTCGAAATATATTTGATAGTAATAGTAAGAAAGGTTCATTAATGCTGCTCTATCTAGATGTGAATATCCTATTCAGAATAATATTTTTGAATGATTTTCATATTCTGTTTCTACTTGATAATAGGTGAGATATGTTTTAAGTCTACCTTAGGCAAGATTGACCATTTAGAACCTTTGGTAACCTAACTGCAGTATCCCCCATTGTGTTTATAATTACAATATCATTACAATACTATTGTTAAAGTTCTTTGGTGACTATAGTTTTTGACTTATTAACGATTACTCATATAGTCGATTCAAAGTATATTGAATTAATATTATGAATAATTATTTGAATCACTGAGAAAAGTTATATCCATTGAAAATAAGAGATTTTGTTATATATTCTACCATGAGCTTTACCACTTTGCCGGGTAACTGGGTTTGGGCCAACGGACTGACCTCCTATGAAAATACACATCACACTACCTCATACAATGCCAATGCTGTCAGTTGGATGGATGCATCATGATCCGACAATGGCAGTGTGGGAGCTGCTGCAGGTTCCACGCATGGAGACCGCTCAGAAGCTATCCAAAGCCTCCTCGGCATCGGACAAATGCAAGTCTATGATGCCGAAGTATATCAGCAAAATGGATTCTTGTCACTGCGAAATTCTGGGAGTGTGTGGGAGATTTTGGACCAGAATCACACAGTGGTCAAATCACACAGTTGACTGGACTGATGTGGTGGCGTTCAGGTGTGCCTGGCAATGCCTGGAAGTGCTGGCAACAAATCAGCGAGGACATAGAAGGTCTGTTGAAAACTAGAGGAGCAGCTGGGAGCACTGGCAACTAGCCTGAGAGTGTCTGTGACAAGCCTGGGACCACCTCGAATTGCTGTAGAGCAGTCTGCGAAAAACAACATCTTCTTTGGGAAGGCTGCAGGTGCACTGGGAAATCGTAGTTACTACTTATCATTCAACAGTTTTTATAACGTATGTATTTAGTTTGTATTCTAATCATTGTATCTATGTTAGGGGTTCTCCCTTAGCAGTGGTAATGATACATGAACGGATTTCGGCAGGTACATGTGTCGATTACATAAGACTCATATGCAAAACACATACCTGTGGGACATCCTCATGTTTGTCAGCCAAGTGATCTTTAGCGGGATTACACTTGGGCTGCATGTCAATCAATTAGTGACAGGTACGCCTGCACGGGCAGATTCAAATATGATGATGCAATTATGTCGCCATAACTGGGAAGTGAAAAACCTTCAGCAGTGCGCATAATTATTGGCCACGCCTACTATACTGTATCTAGTGGGGTCATCCATAGTTAAGTTGCAATTACGCAGAATTACACGTGCAGCAGAAAATAACGCAATGTGCGAGTACGAGGGATCTTCAAGCCTACACGCTAAGCAGTAGGAACAACTTGCGCCACTCCCCAGTCAATGGAAGGTTGAGACCTAAGCATGCGGTGTCTGAGGGATGAAAGACATTGGCTGAAGTCAAGAGGCCAGAAGCAAACCTGCTCATTGGGTTCAGTCAGAATGCATGGCAATGTCATGATCAATAGAAATATGGGGTTGACGTATTATAATCCATGTTGCCAATGTATCGGTTGGTCGCAGATTAGGTATCTGACGCAATGCCAAATAGGGAAAATAAACGATAGGCATTTAATAGTGAAGAGCTATAAAAATAGAACGCAATAAGCACTGATAAAACGAAATGTCATCAGATGTTCCAACTACTGAATGAACGGAAAGCAAGATGTCAAAGTTAAAGTTAAGAGCTGGCAGTTTGTGCGTTTGATATGATGATCTTGAGGATGGCCCCACAGGGGGACATAATGTCTCAAAACTACTCAAGCATGAACACGATAACCAAAGGGAACTCATGGCAATCTCCATGAGGCACTTAAGATGTTCTCGGCGATAAGCTATCAAACAATCATGGTGTCATAGTGTGAATCCAAAGGCAAGCATGACATGAGGATCTGTCTAAAAAGAGCTCACATTGTTATGGCAATGAGAAGGACAAGCTCTAGCAGGGAATAGTCAGAAACCTACCAGCAAAGAAAGAGTCTAAAATATATTTGTGTTTTTATAATACTTTTATTTATTATAATATTGCTTGGTTAATATGGCAGCCCCGTGCCGTATTACAAACCATATGACTATATGACCATTACCTGTGAAAACGAGTCAGATATTTTAGTATATTCCTTGGAGAAGATTATATCCTTTTGCAGGGATCACCAGTACCTGTTTGCCGCTCAAAGCATTTGGTGGATATCATCCTTGATAGGATTACAACCCGCATTAGTCAATTATATAGACAATCAAAGCTGTCTCCAGGAAATACGATCAGAGGGAGTCATCGGAGGATCCACAACGAATACTACTCGTCAAGAACCCGGACAGTCTAACGCCAGAACAATGAGAAGTATCTACAGGACAAAGGGATATACAACGAGAAATTTTCAGCCCTTCAATTGGTCAACAGGCAATACCAACTAATTACATTTTGAATGTCTTAAGACAAACTCGGAAAGGGAGAATCAATCCGTTACCTTAATGCAAAAGACAACTTAAGATGGAAAACAAACAATTACCATATATAAAGCTTGAGCAGGATCGACAAAGATATTTTTGACAATTCAGACTAGACAACAATATTAGGATCTAAGACCATGCATAATAAACAAGCATCCCTAACAATACATACCCAATGATATGTATTTTCAGTATGGTCTTACACCTCGATTTGATTTAGTCGCTATCTTCCTTGAAGCATCAGAATCAACAATCATGATTTGTCCCATTTGCATATACTATGTATATCGATTGCCAATTCAGATTCATGGGAGATATGCATACGCAGATTTTAATAAAGGACTACGGCCGTGCATAAGAATCCTGTACACAGGGGGATAGGTAGCGTTGGCAAGGGTTCCGGACGGTCACTTCGGGTCAGGGTAAGGGTCAAAACTGAACCATTGCGAAATTGGCAGACCGGGTTGTCATTAAACCCAAGCTGTCAACTCAGGTACAGTTCGATGGTGAACTCCCAACCTGGCTGAATTGGGCGGGTTGTCAGTGGGTTGCCCAGCGGGTCCATCTATAGATTCATATAAGGCTCTTGTTTTTGCAGTTTGTTAATAGTATCTTATCAAAATAGTGTTTTCAACAACCAATAATGTGTTTTGGCATGTTATGCAGTTTGCAATATCGATTAATTTGGAGTCCGTGTTTTTCCTTTAATAGATTGTATATTTGCCTATCACGGAGGTCAATAATACTGTTATGGGCATGAAGATCCACGCGATGCCATGATTACCAAATTTGCAAGACCTACAACTGTTGATGCTCTGTTGACGCTCAGTATCAGGATGCAGCATGGAGCGTGTCGCTGCTGTTTTTGCACCTAAAGACTGCCAATATCTCTTCAATGGATGTCTGCAACCAATCGGAAGAAAAATTACTCAAGATGCAAAGGTAAAAATTGTTGACACACTGTTGGTGCTCATTCTCTGAGTCGGGTGGTGACCGTGTTGCTGTCTCGTTTGCCTACAAAACCTGCCAATGTGCCGGTAATGCATAACAGCGACCAAATCGCCGTTCAATTACTATACTTACAAGACTACAAATCGTTGACACTCCGTTGATGCTCATTTGGATGTATTGTGCATTCAACATCTGCTGCCATCGTTAATTGTTTTCATCATGATGTGAACTTATTTGTTGTCTTTCTGGCAGATAGAGACTCAGCCATGTGGCAAAGCCTAGCGCAGTAATATTCTTGCACTGTTCGCTCTCAAACTACTAAAATTTGTATATTTTGCCAAAAGATTCATTGCGCCTGCTGTACATCTGTTTATGAACTGATATTCACAAGCTACTGCTTACCATTCGCCGATGAAATATCTCAAATTGAAACTCTCGGTCAAGCTACACACCGAAGCAGGTGAAAGATTGACACATTCCGTTCTACATTTTCTTGATTCCCTTATTCCTCCTTGTTTCCATTGCATTGACCATCACCATCACCTTTTCAACGTGTCTCGTTGACTTCCGTGTTGGCCGAATCAATCTGGGAACATTTGGTGCGGCACTCACATCCTGCCGCTCTGGGTATTCCGGATTCTCAATGCCATTGTCATGCTCTATATCAGATTCAACGTCTGCCGCACAATGGTCTTCGTGGTCATTTGAATTATCCATGTCGCCATTCCCGTCATGAAAATTTTCGGTGTCTGAAATGCTTTCAGGTAAGCTTACTTCATCACTTACGAATGGATGACGGTGGATTCGTCTGATTTGTCCGACATTTAATATTCGAGTTCGTCCTCCCGTGAGGTCCTTTGCCGACTAAGCTGGTGGCAAAGGTGATCTTTCTGACAATTTAAATTCAGCCACACCATCATGCTGAAAGCGTGACCAGGATGCTTTGACGATCTCTTCTGTGTCTGAAATGTATCCTACAGCTGTCATCAGCTTGTCTGGAGTGCGAAATTCCTCCTGTGTAGTACATAGGTTTTGGCTGCCCTGCCACATCTCCTAAAAGTCGTGGACCATGGCCATTCTGTGCAATTTTCTTTCCTCTGCCTGTTTCTTCATTTCCGAGTCGTTTTCTGTGTTTGTCGTATCCAATGCTGGGTCATCGCCTGCCAAGATCCCGTTATTGGCTCGGTTCCAGCACCATCCATAAACCCGACCCACAGCGTCTTGGTTGGCCAAACCCGGACCCATACCCATCAAGCTGCGGGTTTTGCCGGATTTGGCCGGACCGATCGGTTCCAATCTCCGGTTCTGTGTTTCGGGTTATTCCCTTTATGGTCGCATTTATATATCCTAGAGCTAATCGCTAAATATTAACTTTGGTAAGCCATTATCCTTTTCGGATGTATCGGCCGCCTTTATAACCATAAACAAGAGAGACATGCCCCTTACGCCATCCTTGACGTGATAGTTAATGGCGCATGAATGATTTTTGGTCTTTCATCGTGGGTAATCTAGGTGGCGATTGGATGCAGACAATCATAAACGAGGTATTGGCCACATTTCAAAGCAAATGAGAAAGTGACATGCTCCCTGCCCCATTCTGAAAATGAGCGTCAATGCAGCGTCAACAATTTTTAGTCATGTAAGTCAGGTAATTGAACAGTGATTTGGTCTTAGTTATGCATAACCGTAGTATTGGGTGCCGTTTTCAGCCAAAGAGAAAGCGACATGCTCCATGCCCATTCATGAAAATCAGCGCCAATGGAGCGTCAAAGATTTTTGGCATTGCATGATGGTTAATCACAGCGCGAGATGGCCACTAGTGTCAATATACAGAGTTTTGACCGGTTTTACAGGCTAAAACGTTCACGATCACTGAGTTGCGGCTTGGAAAATGGATTAAGTTGTGATTGTCCGGAAGGCTGTTGCGGGAACATCTCTTGCTTTTCAGCCTACAAAGGCTTCCAAAACCTTGTTTATAGATGTCTGCGATCATTTCCCACCTAGATTAACCAAGATGCAAGACCAAAAATCATTGTCGCTTTGTTGACGCTCATTGTCAGGATGGGACAAGGAGAGTGTAGCATTCTCTTTTGCCTATAAAGGCGGCCAATACAATGATTATAGAGAACAATGACTAATTCACATTGTAATTACCTGACTTACAGGACGAAAAATGGTTGACGCTCCCTTGACGCTCATTTTGCCACAGCCGTATCTGCATTATGGAACAATTCACTTTGGCATAAGACATCAATAACTGTGTTTTGGCAGTCGTTCTATCCTCTTCATGTACGTTTCCCTTTATCACTACATTGTTCTTTAATTGTGCATATAAATGTATCCTTTAAAATATACTTTAAAGTGTCCGCTAAGTGTAGATAATGATAGTATACAAAAATCCCGTTCCTTTCAATCAATGCTCGTCTTCAATGTCGGATTCGCTCACAAGGCTGCTCATATCTTCACACTCAATGTCAGCAGTATTGCCACGCAGCAGATTGTGTACTCAGCAAATCAGGAATAGAATCATTATTGCGCTTGCTATCCTTGGCATTTGCATTATGATTGAAAAATTGAGTGTTGGGAAGTGGAGAATGTATATACACTCACCTGGATGGCATACCTTCTATTTCATAACTGTCAGTTCCCTCACTGTCACCAGGTGGCACAGCTGGCGTTCCGGGGGGAGGTGGCATTCCAGGCGGAGCTGCCACTGGTTCTGGTTGAGGTGCGGCAGTTCCTTTCCGCCTCCAGCGTGTCTGTGGATAATTGGCTGTGCTATTTTGGCATTGAAGGCAGCCGTCCATATGATTGTTATAAACCATTGCCGGGTGACTTTCTATCGCAGCCATCACCTCTTTATGCCCAGGACACTTAACTCCTCGCTTCTTCTCTTCTCAGACTTTGGCGAGAGGTTTTTTGATTATGTGTTGTGTTTCCTCTATAGTGGTGCGCGAAAACTCTCCTTTGGCCATTTTGGCCATATTCAAGGCAAGTCGCATGTTGGACTGTTCTGGCTGTACCCGACCTCCTTGCTCTGCCATAGTAGCTGACATGTTGAAAACCAACAAGATATTAGGTGCTGCTTCTAAAAAGAAAATTCAAGAATTACCTCAACCATATAAGACTCCGTAGCCACCTCGAAGGTCTCTAAAGACAGTTTCATCCTCTCCTGGGGACCTTTATCACGAAATTTGTACACGATAATCCCCAAGCTGATGACATCATGATGCTCCATTACACAGACTGTGCGGACAAATGCCTTCGTCGACCATGGAGGTTTGCCATTGCTGCCCGAGGTAAATTGGTTATGGAGCTCTCTACGTACACCAGCTGTTCAATATATGGTTAGTTGACCGCCTTCTACATCGATATTGAGCTACTCACATCCGATCGCATGCTGCTTCCCATTATTCCTGCATTCAGTTTTACATACTTTTTTTGAAATGTGCATCCTGGGTAATATTTTCTGTGGCTGCAATTGCAGCGTCACGGTGGACTAACTGGTGTCTGTGTTGCTGCTGTGTCTCCGCTACGGATGCATGCGATGAAGCGCCCATTGTTCGGCTCGATTCGGATTCAATCACACTGGGCTGAGGTGTTTGTGGATCCATGCCTTGCTGTTGTGGAAAAGATGAGGAAGATGATAATGAAAAGTGGGAAGTCGTGAGCAATATATAGTAAGCTACAAGTCACAATGGAAAAAATGACAATCAACTTGCACATTGTTCTAAAGATATATCCACCTGCGTATAGATGCAAGTTGCAGGGGATTCCAACGGTCCCACAATTTGCAGTAAGTCGGTCTGATGTTGTTTGTTGGTTGGCTGGGATACATTGAAGTGAACTACAGCTGAAATCTCATGTTTGATAGATATAAAACTGAAATTCTTCAACCAGAAGGACCTCTGGTGACGTTTGTCTCAACCCATCGCCAGGATCTTACATGAAAGAAACACTAATCATGAAGCCATAACATACGGTTAGCGTTACTATTCCGAATGATATGATTGTCAAAACGCAGATTGTGCTTTGTCCGAGTTGATCAAACATACGAACCTTGACATAAAAGACTCAGCTTGCCTCCATGTGGTCCATATCTTGCAACGTCCAACATCTCGCCCAACAACAAGGTCAATACAAGATACAATGTTCAATGCTCCGAAAAAGAACTTTTCTGCACTTCCTGTGGGCACTTACGGCAAATCGACAAAGCAGTCCACATGTTGACGTCATCAAGCAAATGAAGGCAAGAGTGGCTTGGTGGCAGAAAGGGTCCAAGTGTTGGGAGCATTGCGCAGCTTACGATTCAAAAAGAAGCTTTCAGCAGAGAAAAGACAAGAAATGCACTTTGTAGTAAGCAATGAAGAGAAAGAGAAATGGATCGAGGATTTTGTGAAGGGAGAAACCACTGTGGCAAGGAAACTAGTTCAAGTTGTAGAGACAGTGATTATGCAAGAGCACAAAGATATGAGTACTGCTGAAAATGCGGGAGCGACAACCAGCAAGCCCGAACAACGTTTGAAGAGATGTTGAATGCTATCGGAGACAGTTTGAGTGATCTTGCAAGTTCTGACCATAAGCAGGATGGGGAAGATAAGGAAGTTGATGAAGATGATACGGAGCTCAGCAAGCTGAGTGATGATGATGAACCTGGCTGGGTGATAGGCACAATCTCCAAAATAGTACAGCACCGCATGGACAGTTTTCGGAAGAAGCAGATGAGGCTTGACTAATTGAGGCAGCCGGGATGGTGGGACGCAGACAACTACTTCCGTCAGAGAGATATGAAGTATGGGACAGCTGAATTGAAGGTTCTGGCAGTTGTCAAGCCCCAGATAGACATGACTGCAGCCACACCATCCCTGACAACATTTGGAGAGTTTATGCAGACTCTTGACATCATCCGCAGACAATGGCATATGCAGGCAGTGACTTCTCGACCAGGAAGTAGTCAAATGAGGCTGGGTTCGGAGAAACCCTAGACATACAAACTCATACCAGTTCTCTCGCCCGACGAGGTGCCCAATTCGACACCGATTCAGGATGCGAAGCCTGTTGAACCAGTCATGTTTCACCCCTGCATATAGCATCCGTGGTTAATTACCATATAGAAATCGGATATGCAGGAAGATTTGGTGATGGCTCCCATGTCGCCGGAGGAATAAATCGCCAAATAGTTAACTTTGACGACCTATCTCTTGTAGAAGCAATTTGGGAATCTATTTCGCTACGTGTCAGCTTTTTCCCGATATCAGTGACCAAATTGTGAGATATCATATTTCATCACTGTGTGCGCAAGGGTCGTACGGGCCATGCGAAAGTTCAAGACTCCAAATCTGGTTGATTGACAGCCAGCTAACTTGATATCGACTTGCCTGTTACGGTTACAATAGAAAGCAAAACCTAAAATCGAGACAAAATTTAGACACCGAATGTAAGTGAGTGATGTCATATGAGTCATAGAAGGAGCGGTCAGTGTGCAGTCTGAACCTGGATGAATGGCGGCTGTCATGCTGCATTCATCTATGCAGCCAACTGCATAAATCTTGGCTCAGACCTGCTGCACATGGTCGAGGTTTTGAAAATTGCTTATGGTACGTCATGGAAATCGATGACAACAAGCTGCAAAAAGAATGGTCAGGAAGTCGGGCCCAATAAGTTTGAAATTAGTGGATGGATCTGTATGCCGTAAATGGCCAGCTGAAAGTGCTAAAACGTGATGGAGCTAAGTCATTTATCGGACAGATGACGTGAACTGTGGTGGCTCAGAAACTGTGAGGTCTTGATACTTTTGGATGCAAATGATTATACCTAGAAACAGTATATTGGCTGTCAATAATGACTGTAGGAATATTATGCAACATCATTGCGCACCAAATGACTGTTAGTATGTCTCTAGGGTCAGCGTCAATAAAGCGTCAACGATTTTAGTCTGATGTTTTCAGGAATCAAAGGGTTGCATAGTTACATCGATCCAAAGAGGTGTTATTGGCCGGCTTTAGATGTAAACATGCAAGCAACATGCTTGTTGCCCCATCCTAGAAATGAGCGTCAATGGAGCGTAACCGATTTCTGGTCTTGCATTGTGGATAATCACTGCGCTGTGCGACAGCTTTAACCCATAATCACAGTCTTGGCCACCATTCTGGGCAGAAAGGCCAGCGACGATCTCACTACCACCTTCTAAAAATGAGTGTCAACGGATTGTGAATGATTTTTGGTCTAGCATCTTGGATAATTCAAGGGCTGGGCAACAGCATACACCCATAATCACAATATAGGCCGCCTATATAGGCAAAAATACTAGTGCCGACATCGCTACTAACTCCTAAAGATGAGCATCAAAGGAGCGTCAACGCTTTTTGGGCTTGCATCTTGGATAATCAGACTGTAATGCAACAGCATTAACCCATAATCATACTATCGGCTGCCTTTATGGGCAAAAATGCTAGTGATGATATCGCAACCGCCTCGTCTTTGTATGTCCTTGTATTCAACTTTACAAATATGCATGCGATGTCTCTCTGGTGTGACTTTTTTCTTGCTCATATCTCTAATGTCAATATTCAAGAGCCAGCGTTCTACCTGACTATAATGTATCTTTTGACAGTAACTCACATCGAATTACCCAGATTTCAATTTCCTACCACGATGTCAGATTCAAAATCTTTAAATACCTCTTTGCCAGAGGTAATGATATCCTCAAAATATGAATGAGTCTTGATTCGTGACTTAAGCGACCTTACATTACAAATCATATTTGATGATTTGTGGGCTTCAATGAATGTAGGGTCGAAGCGGCCCAGGGCTTCGAATGATTCTAGACATGCACCTTCGTGGAGATTCTACTTACACTGCTGACTTGAGGAGAGCAGCAGCCCTGGCATCATATGTATCATTTGTCATCGAGTTCTTCGCCATCCCGCAGAACATGGGACCAGCTCAATGGGGAAACACTTGCTGGCAAAGTGCACATCACAAAGTTAAACGAATTAACAGAGTCAGAAGTAACTGAATTGACTAGTTCAATCGTCGATGAAACAGCTTTGGCCATACTCAACAAGCAGGGAAGTCGAGGTATTCCGAGTGTAAGTTCGCAAAGGAAAGTCATATTCAACATTTAGGTTGTAAGTATACTTACTGAATTGACAGACAAAACGCTCAGAACTTGCAGCAAAGGACTTTCAAACAGCCGAATGTCACCAAGACACCTGGAATCGCAACGTCATGTTAGAATTTGTTTCAGCTCATGTTTCATGGAATGGGATATCGAACCTTGAGCTACGACATTCACACAATTCATTACAAGACGAGTTGGTGTGACCGTCAGCCAGCAAACTGGGCAACCTTTGCCGGAGGGAATACACACTTACCCTGGATTCAATTATGAAGCAATTGCCATCAAGAACCAAAGTAAGTTTAGCTTTAGACGGATGGACCTGGACAAACACATTAGCAATAACGTCGGTCATTGCCTTTTATATGGATCACAATTGGGCTTTGCGAGAAGTTCAACTGGCACTCGATGAGGTTGATAGCCCATTCTTTTGTAATTTCGGAAGCTCCTCAGGGATTACAGGTCCAGGGTCAACATAATGGAGCACGGCAAGCCGGACATTTGAAGGAAATTCTTGATTATTTTGAGCTGATGGACGGCCGTGTACTTCGAATTACAACAGATAACACTTCCTCAAATTACTCGATGACTCGTGAATTGTAATCTACCCTTGAGGCCTCTGGAATCGAGTGGCCCGCATTGAGAAACCAAATACCATGCATGGTGCATGTCATCCAGCTTGCTTTGGGTGCATTCAAGAGCAGTCTGGGTGTAAAAGGCTGCACCAAGTCTTGGGAAGCCCATGAGCATGATCAGCAATTTGGAGAGAATGAAAGCACAGACATTGGGAAGAGTCAAAGACTTCGAAAAGAGGGCAATGCTAGAATCAACAAAGTGTCTGCCATGAGACAAGGTTTAGCAAAGATAATTGAGAAAGTACGTATTTCAACATATTTTGAAAGTGCTGAAACTAACCTTCATATAGCAGAGAATGCTTGCTGTATTGATTACACTGACACCTGGGCATCGAAACGAGTTGATTGACTGTCAAAAAGCCAAAGTACAAATTGCAGTCCTACCAAATATCGAGGTGAAAACAAGGTGGAATTCGACACCGGAGTTGCGTGAGCGAGCCTACCGATCACAAGAAGTCACCCGCAAGTGGCTTAGGAATTCATAATACAGCGAGTACTGGCTACTCTGCGCAACACAGGATGAATGGACCATCGTCAACTGTGTCATGGAGGTTTTACGGCTATTCTGGTACTGGACCATGTGGATGTTGAAAAGGCATACTGTTACTCTGCATCACGTCATCACTGTCTACACTGACATGATCAATCATATGGATGGCATGATGCGAGCTTTGGCCAAGAAGAAGACACAATGGAAGGAAGACTTATACTTTGCCGTGAAGTTTGCGCGGCAGAAGCTGTTCCAATATTATACTGAAGTTACTCCTATGACTGGTATGCATTTCATTTCAGCATATATCCTTGATCCTTTCCTGAAGTTGCGATCATTTAGGAAGTGGGACAAAGGAATGGATATTAATCCTGAAGATGAGACCTGTTATACTACCCAATACCAGGAGGCCTTTCTGAAGTATGTGGAGAACGAATACTGTGCTAAACATGAATGTTTGCCAGTCACTCTACCCGAAAGGGTAACGAACAACAATCTCCTCTCCTCCGCAACGGTTTCTAGATCTGGTCAATCTGCTTATGATCCTTATGATTCGTCCAGCAATGATGAAGAATACTTGATGCCTCAATATGTGGCCAAAACGACACCCGGATGAAGCCATCCTGCACCACGCTTATTGACAGCTGCAAGGCTCTATTTGAATTCACTTCCTGAACTACCACAGAACTGTGGGCTAATTAATCCGAATCTTAATGATTATCACTCCAATCCAATGGAGATTAGTAGTACATTTTGGTTGCTGGATATCGCCGACTGGTGGCGGCAGCAAGAAGAAATGCACTCAAAGTACGCCGATCTCTCAAATGTGGCATGTAACATATTCTCTATCAAACCTCATGGTGTCGGAGTGGAGGCCAGTATTCACCTTGGGTGAGATGTGATCGGGTGGAGGTAGTCAAAAACCACAGGCAAGACCCTTCGTGGAAAGGTCACAATGAGGCAGGTTGCACAAGCCAATGACGGATCACTGGCTGGCGAAGACCCAGCATTGGATACAACCTGTACTGAAGACGATATGGAGATGAAGAGAGAGGCGGAGCAAAGGAAGTTGTACTGAATGGCCAAGGTCCACCACATTTTGGAGATGTGGCAGGGTAGCCAAAACCTCCGAGCTACTCAGAAGGAATCTCGCACTGAAAATAAACAAACAACAGCGATAGGATACATTTCAGATCCTGAAGAGATTGCCAAAGCATCCTGGTCAAACTTTCAACATGATGGTGCGGCTGCATTTTAATTGTTGGAAAGATCACCTGTGCCACCAGCTTTGTCTGCAAAGGACCTCCCTGGAGGACAAACTCAAGTATTGAATATCCGCCAAATCAAACAAATCAACAGTCATTCTGCAGAAAGTGATGAGCATAGTTCACCTGAAGGCATTCCAGACACCGAAAATTGACTTAACTGGAATGGGGACTTGGATAATCCAAACCACAGCAAAGACAACAGGGAGGCAGACAATGAATCATATATAGTACTGGATAACGGAAGTGAGGATTCAGAAACCCTTCAGCAGCAGAATGTTAGTGCCGCACCGAATGTTCCAGGATAGAATCGGCCTATACGACGGTCAAAGAAGAAGGCTGAAAAAGAGGTAATGACGGTCAATATACTGGAAACAAGGAGCAATAAGCGGATCAAGACAAAGCAGGACGGAATGCGTCACTGTATTATCACCAAGTTCATTATGTAGTTTGAACGAGAATACCATTTTGAGAAATATTTTGGGCTAATATTGAGCAGTCACATGAGAATATCGGTTGATAAACAAATGCATAGTGGGCACTATGAATTATTTGGCAAGATATATCAATTTTAACAAGATGAAAGTGACCAGTGGTAGAATATTACTGGGCTCGGCTTTGCCATAGAGCCAAGTCCTGATCAGGCTGAAAGGCAACCACTAAGTTCAAATAATTATAAACGCAATTATCAATGGCAGCAGATGTTGACTAGACAGTACATTAAAATGAGCTTCAACAGAGCGCAAACGATTTTTAGTCTTGGAATTACGCTAATTGAAAAGTGACTCGGTCACTGGTATCCATAACAAACTTACTTGCAGACTTTCTTGGCAAAAGAGTAAACAACACGGTCACTGCCCGATTCTGAACATTAGTGTCAACGGAGCGTCATCAATTTCTGGCTGTGCAGCTTGGGTAATCTAAGTGGCGATTAGTTGCAGCAATTCATAAACGAGGCATTGGCTGACTTCCGAGTCAAAAATCATAGCAACAGTCACCCTACCCTATCCTGAAATTGAGCGTCAACGGAGCTTGAACGATGTTTAGTCTTGTAAGTACGGTAATTGAAAATGACCTGGTCGCTGCTATCAATAACCAGTGTACTGGAAGCCTTTCTTGGCAAAAGAGTAAAATACACGGTCGCTGCCCCATTTTGAAAATGAGCGTCCATGGAGTGTCAACGATTTTTGGCTGTGCATCTTGTGTAACCTATGTGGGGATTGGTTGCAGCTATTCATAAATGATGTATTGGCTGCGTTCCGAGTCAAAAATCATAGCAACACGCTCCCTGCCCCATCGTGAAATTGAGTGTCCACGGAGTGTCAACAATTTATGGTGTTGGATCTTGCTAATCTAACAGGTGATTGCTTGCAAACATCCAAAAATGAGGTAGTGGCCGCCTTTAAAGCCAAAAACAAGAGTTACATGCTCCCTGCCCCATCCTGAAAATTGGCGTCAACAGAGCATCAACAATATTTGGTCTTGCATCCTGGGTAATCTAACTGGCTATTGGTTGCAAACATGCATAAATGAAATATTGACTGCCTTTAGGGGCAAAAACAATTGCAGCATGCTTCCCGCCCCATCCTGAACATGAGCAACAATGGAGTGTCAATGATTGTGCGTCCTACATCTTGCCTAATTTAAGCGTCGCTAGTGGTAGCAACAGTTTGGGACCGTCACTCCGGGTCCGGGTCCGGGTCCAACCCGAACCGTTGCCAAATTGGTGGTCCATGTCGTCAATAAACCCGAACCGTGAACTCGGGTATGGTTCGATGATGAACTCCCAACCCGTCCGAACTGGGCGGGTTGTCAGCGGGTCGCCCAGCCGGTCAATCCACAGATTCAATTAAGGCTCTTGCTTTGGGAGTATGTGAATAGCATCTTATCAAAATTGCGTTATCAACAACCAACAATATTTTTTTGCATGCTTTGCAGCTTGCAATATCACTCAATTTGATATCGGTATTATACCTTTGATACATTGTATTGTGGTCAATCACAGCACTCAATAATTCCGTTACGAATGCGGAGATCGGCGTGATGCCTTGATTACCAAATATGCAATAACTACAACTGTTGACACTACGTTGACGCTCATTTTCAGGATGCGGCAGGGAGCATGTCGCTGTTGTCTTTGCCCGTAGTGGCTGCCAATATTTGATAAATGGGTGGCTGCAACCAGTCGGAAAATAAATTAACCAAGATTCGAAGCTACAAATCGTACACGCTCCATTGACGCTCATTCTCAGGATGCGGCAGCGAGCATGTCACTGCAGTTTTTCCCAGTAAAGGCAGCCAATATCTGTTAAATGGATGTCTACAACCAATCGAAACATAAATTACCCAAGATGCGAAGCTAAAAATTGTTGACCCTTTGTTGACTCTCATTCTCAGGATATGGCAGGGAACATGTCATTGTAGTTTTTCCCAGTAAAGGCTGCCATTATCTGATAAAGGGATCTCTGCAACCAATTGGAACATGAATTACCCAAGATGGGAGGCTAGAAATCGTTGACGCTCATTCCCAGGATGCGGCAGGGAGCATGTCGCTGTAGTTTTTCCCAGTAAAGACTGTCGATATGTGACAAATTGATGTCCACAACCAAGCAGGAGATAAATTACCCAAGATGAGAAGCTAAAAATCATTGAAGCTCCATTGACGCTCATTCTCAGGATGCGGCAGGGAGCATGTCGCTGTCTCATTTGCCTATAAAGGCCGCCAACATATCGGTTTTGCATTATAGCGACCAAACTGTTCTTCAATTACCGTACTTATGAAACCACAAATCGTTGACGCTCCGTTGACGCTCATTTGAATGCATTGTCCATTCAACATCAGCTGCCATCGATAATAGTTTTCATTATGATTTGAATATATTGGTCATCTTTCTGCCAGATTGGGACTTGGCCTTGTGACAAAGCCGAGTGCAGTAACATTCTTGAACTGTTCGCTCTCACACGACCAAAATTCATGTATCTTGTCAACAGCTTCATTGTGCCTGCTATACATCTGTCTATCAACCGATATTGATATACTACTGCTCACTATTCACCCATAATATATCACTAACTAACACTCTTGTTCAAAATACAGGAAGAAGCTGGAGAAACATTGACACATTCTGTCCTACTTTTTCTTCACTCCCATATTCCTCCTCGTTTCGATTGCATTGACCGTCATCAACACCTTTCCAGCCTGTCTATCAGACTTCAATGTTGGCTGAATCAGTCAGGGAATATTTGGCGCGGTGCACACATCCCGCTGCTCTGGGCATTCTGGATCCTCGATGCGATTGTCTTGCTCTGTATGAGCTTCAACGTCCACAGCGCTATCGTCTTCGCTGTCATTTGGATGATCTAAGTCCCCATTCCAGTTAAGCGAATCTTCAGTGTCCAAAATGATTTCAGGTGTGCAATCCTCATCACTCTAGACTGGATGACGGTTGATTCTTCGGATTCGGCGGACATTCAATATTTGAGTTCGTCCTCCAGGGAGGTCCTTTGCAGACAAAGGTGGTGGCAAAGGAAATGTTTCTGACATTTGAATGCAGCCGCACCTTCATGTTGAAAGAGTGACCACAATGCTTTGATGATCTCTTCAGTGTCCGGAATGTATCCCACAGCAGTCATCTGGTCGTTTTGCGCGCGAGATTCCTTCTTGGTAGCATGTAGGTTTTGGCTGCCCTGCCACATCTCCAAAAAGTCGTGAACCTTGGCCATTCTGTGCAATTTCCTATTCTCCGCCTCTTTATTCATTTCCGAGTCGTTTTCTGTGTTCGAGATATCCAATAATGGGTTAGTGCCTGCCAAAATCCCGGTATTGGCTCGAGCGAACTGCCTTATCACGACCTGTTCGCAAAGAGTCTTGCCTGTGGTTTTTGACTGCCTCCAGCTGATAACATCTCGGCGTGTGGAAAAACTGGCCTCCACTCCGACAACATGTGGTATGATAGAGAATATATCACACCACATTAGAGAGATCGGCGTACTTGGAGTGCGTTTCCCCCTGTTGACGCCGCCAGTCGGTTATGTCCCGTAACCAAAATGTACTGCTAATCTCCATTGGGTCGGAGGGGTAATCATTCAGATTTGGAATGATTTGCCCCAGGTTCTTTGGTGCTACAGAGGGCGAATTCAAATAGAACCTGGCGGCAGTCAATAAGCGTGCTGTGCGATCAGTTCATCCTGGTGTCGTCTCAGCCACATCGTAAGGCATTAGGTATTGTTCATCATCGCTGGACAAATCATCTGGGTCAAAGGATGATTGACAGGATCCAAAAACCCGTTCGGAGAGGATAGAATTGCTCCTCGGTAAGCTTTTGTGTTTTTCCACCAGCACACGTCGATCGTTGGTACAGTATTCATTTTCCACGTACTTCAGAAAGGCCTCTTGGTATTGGGCAATTTGGGATGTCTCGTCCTCAGGATGAATATCCATTCCTTTGTCCCACTTTCAAAACGATCGCAACATCCGCAAAGAATGGAAGATATGTGCAGAAATGAGAACCATGCCCGTCGATGGAGTCACTTCAGCGTAATATTTGGACAGCTTCTGTGGAGCTAGCTACACGGCGAAGAACAAGTCTTCCTTCCACAAAGTCTTTTTCTTAGCCAAAGCTCGCATCACGCCATCCATATAATGGAACATATCATTGTGCACTGTGATAACGTGATGCAATGTGACTCTATGCCTCTTTAACATCCACAAGGTCCAATATCGGAATGGTCTCAACCCTTCCATGATATGCTTCAGAATGGTCCATTCATCTTGAGTTTTGAAGAGTGGCCGGTAATTGCTGTATTTTGGGTTTTTGAGCCACTCGTGTGTGAATTCATGTAATAGGAAGGCGCGCTCGAGCTACTCCACGGTCGAGTTCAAATGGGTCTCCACATCCATAATCGGAAGTACCGCGATGCGGACTTTGGCCTTTTGACAGTCAATGAACTTATTTCGACGACTAGGTGTTGGCATAATCAATACAGCAAGCATTCTCTGCTATATGTAGGTCAGTTTCAGCACTTCCAATATATCTTGAAATATGTACTTTCTCCATTATCTTTGCTAAACCTGGTTTCATGGCCGACACCTTATTGATTCTAGCGTTGCCCTCTTTTCGAAGCCTTTGACTCTTCCCAATGTCTACACTTTCATTCTCTCCAAATTGCTGATCGCGCTCATGGGCTTCGCAAGACTTGGTGCGGCCTTTGACACCAAGACTGCTCATGCATGCACCTAAAGCCAGCTGCATGACGTGTGCTATACACCGTATGTGGTTCCTCGATGCAGGCCACTCGATTCCACAGGCCTCAAGGGTCGATTGCAGCTCGCGTGTCATCGAGTTATTTCAGCAGACATTAGCAGTCGTAATTCCAAGCAAACGGCTGTCGGTAAGCTCAAAACGATCAAGAACGTCCTTGAAATGTATGGCTAGGTTTGCTCCAGTATGTTGGCCCTTGACCTATCGTCCTTAATTAGCTTTCGAATCATGAAAAGAACAGGCGATCAACCATGTCGAAGGCAAGTTGAACTTCATGCAATGCCTAATCCTGATCCGTATGGTAAGCAATGACCGACATTATGGCTAGTTTGTTCGTTGATGTCCATCCGTCCAGAGCTGAACTAACTGGATTTTGTGATGGCAATTGTTTCTAAATTGCATCCACGGTCAGTGTATATTCCATCCGGCAAATGTTGCTAAGGGTCATTGCGGACGGCAGCACTAGGTCATCGCGTAATGCCTTATATGACCCTCGTAGCTCTAGATTTGATATAGCGTTCCATTGAATGTGAGCCGAAATAAATCCTAACATGAGGTAGCGATTCCACGTGTCTTGGTGAAATTCGGAAGTTTCAAAGTCCTTATCTGCCAGTTTGGAATGTTTTGTCTGTCATTTCGGTCAATATAGATCCACCTGGATCTCAAATATGATCTCCGTCTGCGAACCTAATATTGTGATTCCTCGACTTTGTTGCCTGTTCAGGATGGCCAAAGCTGTTTCATCAACCGTCAAACTAGTCAATTCAGTAACCTCTGACTCTGTTAATTCGTTTAACTTTGCGATGTGAGCTTTTGCCAGCAAGTGTTTCCCCATTGAGCTGGTCCCATGTGCTGATGGATGGCAAAGAACTTGATAACAAACAATACATATGATGCCAGCGCTGCCGGTCTACTCAATTCCACAGTGTAAATAGAATCGCCACGAAGGCGCATTTCGAGAATTATTCCAAGCAATAGGCCGCTTTGAGGCTACATTCATTGAAGCCCACCAAGCATCAAAGATGATTTGTAAAGTAAGGTCGCTCAAATCACGAATAAAGACACCTTCATTGTTGGAAGAGATCATAACCTCGAGCAATGAGATGTTCAAAGATTTTGAATCCGACATGGCGGTAGGAATTAGATTTGTACGTAATCTGGCTCAAAAGACTGCCGAAAGTAACGATATAGTACAGTAGACTGCCGGTTCCTAAATATTCACTCTACTGCTACAAGTGACACAATCAGATCTGTAAGACATTGCATGCATATTTGTGAAGTCGTATACAAGGTTAGATTGCAAAAACTGACCGCGTAAAACTCGATTTAGGAACAGCACAATGCAGTTCATTGCTGTGTAGCGTTGTGAGCCTCCACAAAGACTGTTGACGCTCTGCGGGCACTCAATTGTAGGAGGGTGACACGATATTGTCACTAGCATTTTTGCCAATAAAGGCTGCCGATGGGTTGATTGTGAGTTATCTACGTTTCAATGCCGTTAGATTATGGAAGATGCAAAATCAACAATCTTTGACGCTCCGTTGACGCTTATTTTGGGACATGGTAAGGATCTTGTCGTAAGGAGTTTTGCCTAGAAAGGCGGCCGATAGTTTGATTATGGATCAAAGTAGTCTCATAGCCCCTTGAGATTCCAAGATGCAAGGCCTAAAATTGTTGACGCTCCATTGTGGCTCATTTTCAGGGCATAGAGACGAGGGCATCGAAAGCATTTTTGCCTATAAAGACGGCCGATAGTTCCATTATAGATCAAAGTAGTCCCATAGCTCCTTGATTTTCCAAGATGCAAGGCCTAAATTTGTTGACGCTTCGTTGACGCTCATTATTAGGTCATAATGACGAGGTCGTCGAAAGCATCTTTACCTAGAACGGCGGCCAATAGTTTGATTATGGATCAAAGTAGTCCCATAGCCGCTTGGTATTTCAAGATGCAAGGCCTAAATTCGTTGACACTCGGTTGACGCTGAGATTGAGGGCATAGTGACCTGTTCGTCGAAAGCATATTTGCCTAGAAAGGCGGCCGATAGTTCGATCATGGATCAAAGTAGTCCCATTGCCCCCTGATATTCCAATATGCAAGGCCTGAAATCGTTGATGGTCCATTGACGCTCATTTTCAGGGCATAGTGACAAGGTCGTCGAAAGCATTTTTGCGTCGAAAGGAGGCCGATAGTTCGATTATGTATTAAAGTACTCCCATAGCCCCTTGATATTCCAAGATGCAAGGCCTGCAATAGTCGACGCTCAATTGAAGCTCATGTTTAGGGCATAGTGACGCGGTCGTCGAAAGCATGTGTGCCTAGAAAGGGGGCCGATAGTTCGATTATGGATCAGAGTAGTCTCATAGCCCCTTGATCTTCCAAAATGCAAGGCCTGAAATCGTTGACACTCCGTTGATGCTCATTTTTAGGGCATAGTGACGAAGTTGTCGACCGCATTTATGCCTAGAAACACAGCCGATAGTTCGATTATGGCTTAATGTCTCCGTGCAGCCGTTGCATTTTCCAAGAAGGAACGCCAGAAGTCGTTGACGCTCCATTGACGCTCATTTTTAGAATATAGTAGCGATGTTGTCACAACCATTGTTGAATAAAACGGCGGGCTATAGTTCAATTATGAACGAACGTTGCAGCGACACCATCTGGATGTTACATGATGCAACGCCAAAAATCGTTGACGCTCCGTTGACGCTCACCTTTGAGCTCACCTTAGAGACATACTAACAGTCATTGGGTGCTCAACGATTGTACATGAAATAAATACAGTCTTCTTTGGCAGCCAGGATACCGTTTCTGTGTATTATCATTCGAATCCAAAATCTTTGAGACATCACAGTTTCTGAGCCACCACTATACACATCATTTGCATAATGAATGACGTAAGTGCATCGCATTTCAGCGCTTTCAGCCAGCAATTTACCACATAAAAATCCATGCACTAGTTGTATATATTTATAGCCCGACGTCCTCACCATTCCTTATCAAGCTCATTCTCCTCGATTTCAATGATGTACCACAAGCAAATTTCGATTTGTCAACCATGTGCAGGAGGTCTGAGCGGAGAGTTACCTAGTTGGCTGCATGGATTAATGCAAACTAACAGCTGTCATTCATCTGGGTTTTGGATGTGCTTTGACCGCTCCTTCTATGAGTCATATGACATCACTGACTGAAACTTTGTTAGTGAATTTCGTCTCAAATTTAGGTTTTGTATTATCATTTAACCGTAACAGGCAACACCATATACAGTTCATTGTTCGTCAATCTTCTTGATTTGGTGTCTAGAACATTGGCATGGCCCGGACGACCCTTGCACACACACTGATGAATAATCTTGTCTCACAATTTGGTCACTGACATGCAGAAAAAGCTGACACCTAACGAAGTAGGTACAAATTGCTTTTACTCGAGATATGTTGTCAAAAATACCTATTTGGCTATCTATTTATCAGGTGACGCAGGAGCTGTCACCATGTCTTCATCGGAATCCAATTTCTATATGGTAATGAGATAGCGACGCTATACAGTCGGGTGAATGCTCACGGGTTGACCTGGGGTCGCAATCTCCCTCTGTTATGAATTGGGCACCGCGTCGGGCAAGAGAGATACTGTTTAATTGTCTGCCTGATGTTTCCCCCAACCCAGTCTGATTTGACTACTTCCCTGTCGAGACGTCACTTGCGGCATTTGTGATTGTCCAGGGACGATATCAAGAACCTGCATAAGGTCTCCAAATGTTGTCCGTGATGGTGTGGCTGCTGTCCTGTCTGTTTGGGGCGTCAAAAGTGCCGGAACCTTCAATTCAGTCATCCTGTACATCATATCTCTTTCACAGAAGTAGTCGGCCGCGTCCCGCCATCCCGTTTGCGTCAGTTCGTCAAGCCTCATCTCCTTCTGCCGAAAGCTCTCCATGCAGTGCTGTACCGTTTTGGAGATTGTGCCCATCACCCAGCCAGGTTCATCATCGTTGCTCAGCTTGCCAAGCTCTGAATCTTCCTCATCATCATCCTCATCTTCCCCATCCTCCTCATCTTTGGAACTTGAAAGATTGCTCAAACTGACTCTAATAGAATTCAACATCTCCGCGAATGTTGTTTCAGGCTTTGTGGTTGTCGATCATGCCTTTTCAACATTCCTCATATGTTCCTGCTCTTGCATAATCGCTGCCTCAGCGTTTTGGACTCGGTTTCTTGGCACTGCGGTCCCTCTATCCACATAATCCTCGATCCATTTCTGTGCTGCTGCGTTGCATAAAAAAGTGCATTTTCCATCTTTACTCCGCCGAAAGCTTCTTTTTGGATCATAAGCTGCCCGATGCTCTCAATGCTCGGACCCTTTCTTCCTCCAAGTCACTGTAACCTTTATTCGCTTGATGACATCGTCGTGTGGATCTCTTCGTCGATTTGCCGTACTTGCCTGCCGGAAGTGGCAACAGGTTCTTTTTGAGAGCATTGACCACAGTATCTTGTGTTGACCTTGCTGTTGGGCGAGATGTTGAATGTTGAAAGATATGGACCCCATGGAGGCAAGCTGCGTCTTTTATGTCAAGGTTGGTAGGTTTCATCAATTAGAACAAAGCAAAATCAGCGTTTTGACCAACACTTCATTGGGAATAGTCATGCTAACGTTACATTAAGACTTGATGGATAGCATGTGATTAATGTAAGATCCTGGCGATGTCTTGAGACAAACATCACCAGACGTCCTTTCCGTCAAAGAATGTCATTTTTATATCTATCAAAAATGAGATATCAGATGTCGTTCATCACGATAAAACCCTGCAAACAAACAAACAACTTCGGACCGACTTACTGCCAATCGCGGGACTGTGGAGATCTCCTGCAGCGATACGCTGTGCATCTATACACAGCCGGATTCAGCTTGAATTGAAGGTGCAAGTTGGCTGTCACTCAATCCATTTTGACTTGTAGCTGACTATATAATCTTTAGAACTTCCCACTTCTTTTGGTGATCATCTTCCTCACCATTCCACAACAGCAAGTCATGGCTCCAGAAATACTTCAACAAGGTGCGATTGAAGCCGAATCGAGCAAAACGACAGGCGCTTCGAACAATGCGCCACCCAGTGAGACACAGCAGCAACGTAGACACCAGTTAGTTCACCGCAACGCTCCAATTGTTGCCACCCAAAATATGACCCCGGATGCACATTTGACAATACTACATAGAACCGGAAGCAGCAAGAATAAGAAGCAGCATGCGATCGGATGTGAGTCAATCCATATCGATGTAGACGACATTCAACTAACAGTATAACCCGCAGCTGGGGTACATAGAGAGCTACATAACCAATTCATCGCTGCCCATAATGGGAAACCTCCATGGTCGACCAATGCAGTTGTCCGCACAATCCGCGACATTGAACCTCACGATGTTGTCAGTTCTGGGATTTTCGCAGACAAATTTGTTGATAAACGTCCCCTGGAATGGACGAAACAGGCTATAGACCATAGAGGAGGCTACGGAGTCGTATATCATTGAGGCATCAGCCGATTCTCACTCTAGAAGCAGCAACTAATTTCTTGTAGGTTTTCAACAGGTCAGCTACTATGGCAAGACAAGGAGGTCGGGTACAGCATGAACAGTCCGACATGCGTCTTGCCTTGAATATGACCAAAATGGCTAAAGAAGGGTTTTTGCGCGCCGCAGTTGAGGAAACGCAACAACTAATCAAGAAACCATGTGCCAAAGTTCGAGAAGAGAAGAAGCGGGGTGTTGTGTTTCCCAGGCCTAACAAGGCGAATGCTGCGATGGGAAGACACCCGGCAATGATTCAGGAAAATTAAACGAACGGCCGTCTTCCTTGGCAAAATGGCACAGCAAAGAATCCACAGACTCGCTGGATGCGCAAAGGCACAGGTGTACCTCCAGCACGACCAGCGCCACCGAGGCCCGGAACGCCGACTGCGCCGCCTGATGACAGTGAGAGAACTCAATGCTCCGAAAAAGAAGGTGTGCCACCCCAATATGTGTATATATATACTCCGCTTCACAGTGCTCGATATTTCGATTTTGATCCATATGCCAAGGATCGCATGTGCGATAAAGATTTTATTTCAGATTTGCTGACTGATCATTGTCCATCGCCAGGTTAGTACACTATCAGCTGCGTGGTAATGCAGCTGACAGCCATTTTGTAGACGACAGCAGCCTTTTGAGTGAACATGACAGTGAAGACGTGAGTTGACTGAAGGGAAAAGGATTTTTGAGCATCATCATGATCTACAATTAGCGGACACTTTAAAGTATATTTTCAAGGGTATATTTATATGCATCATTAAAGAACAATGTAGTTAGAAAGGAGAATGTACATGAACAGCACAGAATGGCTGCCACAAGACCATTATTGATATAGTATGCCAAAGTGAATGGTTCCATAATGCGGTTACGCCTGTGGCAAAATGAGCGTCAACGGCGCATCAACGATTTCAGGTCCTGCAAGCCGGGTGATTAAAATCCGATTTGGTAGTGAATACACATAATGGAAGTGTTACCACCCTCTATAGGCAAAAGAGAAAGCAACACCCTCCCTGCCCCATCTTGAAAATGAGCGTCAACAGAGCGTCAACGATTTTAGGTCTTGTTAGTCTAATAATTATGAAGTAATTTTGTAGTGGTTATACATAACAACAGCATTGACAACCTTTAGACGCAAAAAAGAAAGCGAAACGCTCCCTGCCCCATCTGGAAAATCAGCATCAATGGAGCGTCAACGATTTTTGGTCATGTAAGTCAGGTAATAAAAACGCGATTCGGCAGGGAGTTCCCATAATGGCAGTGTTGACACCCTTTATAGGGAAAAGAAAAATCAACGCACTCCCTGCCCCATCTTGAACATGAGCGTCAACAGAGCGTCAACGATTTTAGGTCGTGTTAGTCTGGTAATTAAGAACTAATTTTGTAGTGGTTATACATAACAACAGTATTGACAATGTTTATACACAAAACAGAACGCGAGACGCTCCGTGTCCCAACTTCAAAATGAGCGTTGACGGAGCGTCCACAATTTTTGGTCCTGTAAGTCGGGTAATAAAGATGCGATTTGGTAGTGATTACACATAATGGAAGTGTTGCCATTCTTTATAGGCAAAAAAGAGTGCATCACACTCCCTGCCCCATCATGAAAATGTTCGTCAACGGAACGCGACGATCTTCGGCCTTCGATCATGGTTTAATGAAGTGCGCTGCTGCTGGTAATGTCCATATACCCAGTTTTGGCCGTTTTTGTAGTCTAAAACGCTTGTGATCACTTATTTGCACCTTTGTAAATATAATAAGTTGTGACTGTTCAGGAGGCTATCGCGGGAATATCACTTTCTCATTTGCTCATAAACGCTGCTAATCACTTGTTTATGGATACGTGTGATCAAGCGCCACTTAGATTACCCAAGATGCAAGACCTTCAATTGTTGACGCTCGATTGACGCTCATTTTCAGGATGGGGCAGGGAGTGTCTCTCTACTTGTTTGCTATATAAAGGATGTCAATACATCAGAAAATGACAATGCAGTACCATAGTCAATATTTTGCAATTGACAGTAGGATATCTGAATACAACAATAAATAGAAAAACCCGAAACGCAGAACCGGAGATTGGACCCCACGAGTCTAGCCAAACCAGGCGAAACCGGCGGGTTGACGGGTACGGGGCCGGGTTTGGACTGCCAAGAAGTAGCGGGTCAGGTTTTTGGATGGTTCTGGAGCTAAACCTCACTGTTTTTCCGGTCCAAAACTGGACCGCTGGCTGGTTACCCGGACCTGTCGCTAACACTAAGCGTCGCAATGTGGCAATAATTCATATACGATGTTGTGGCAGCCATTTCATTTGAAACAGTGCATGACACATATGGCACCCCATCATGAAAGTGAGAGTCAATGGAGTGTCAACAATGTTTGGTCTTGGATATTGTGTGATCAAGGCTTTACGTGGATAAATGAGCTCATAACAGAACTATGGACTGCCTTTCTAGCCAAAAATTCATCATATAACAGGAAACACACGGATTCCAAAATATTAAATATCGCGGGCTGCAAAACATGCAAAAAGAGATTATTGGCCGTCGAATAACAGATTTTAATAATATACTATTATCCAACGGCAAAAACGAGAATATTACATCATTGTACAGATGGACCTGCTGGGCGACCTGCTGCCAACCCGCCCAATTCAGACGGTTTGGGAGATTTGCATCTAACTGCGCCCCAATTGAGAGTTCGGGTATATTGACAACCCAGACCGCCAAGTTATCAATGGTTTAGATCTGACAAGGAACCGGACCCGAAGTGATGGTCCGGAACCGTTGCTACCACAAGTCTCGCCTGTGGTTTCTGACTGCCTGCAGCTGATCATATCTCGCACAAGGGAAACACTGGCCTCCACTCCAACACCTAGTGGTATGATAGAGAATATGTCGCAGGCCACATTGGACTGATCGGCGTACTTTGAGTGTGTTTTCTCCTTTTGGCGCCACCAGTCAGTTTTATCTGGTATCCAAAATGTACTGCTATTCTCCATTGGGTCGGAGTGGTAATCATTGAGGTTTGGATTAATTTTCCCCTAGTTGTTTGGAGCTTTAGGTGGTGAATTCAAATAGAGCCTGGCAGCGATCAATATGTGTGCTGCGCAATTGCTTTTTCTTGGTGTTGTTTCAGCCACATTGGTAGGCAGGATGTATTCTTGATCATCGCTGGACAAATCATATGGATCAAAGGATGATTGACCGGATCCTGAAGCCGTTGGGGAGGGGACAAGATAGTTGCTCAGGACACTGTCAGATTTTTTGACCGGCACATGTATATGCGTGGCACAGTATTCATTCTCCACATACTTCAGAAAGGCCTCCTGGGATTGTGTAGTATAGGATGTCTCATCCTCAGTATTAATATCGATTCCATTGTCCCAGTTGCTAAAGGATTGCAACCTCCAGAAAGGATCGAGGATATGTGCAGAAATGAGAAGCATACCCATGGTTGGAGGAACTTCAGCATAATATTTGAACAGCTTCTGTTGTGCTAACTTCACGGCAAGGAACAAGTCTTCCTTCAATTGAGTCTTCGTCTGAGCGAAAGCTCGCATGACACCACCCAGATAATCAAACATTTCATTGTAGAATGTGATCACGTGATGCTATGTGACCATATGCCTCTTCGACATCCACATGGTCCGATATTGGAATGGCCTCAAAACGTGCATGACGTACTTGACAATGGTCCATTCATCATGCGTTGTGAAGAGTGGCTGGTAATCACTGTGTTTTGGCTTTGGGAGCCACTCACGAGTGAATTCTCGTAATCAGTAGGCTCGCTCAAGAAACTCCAGTGTTGAGTTCCGATGTGTCTTCAGATCCGTAATAGGTAGTACCGCGATGCAGACATTGGCTTTTTGACAGTCAATGCACTCGTTTCAACGACCAGGTGTCAGCGTAATCAATACTGCAAGCATTCTCTGCACTATGATGGTCAGTTTCAGGACTTTCAAAATATCTTGAAATACGTACTTTCACATTTATCTTTGCTAAACCTTGTCTCATGGCTGACATGTTGTTGATTCGAGCATTGCCCTCTTTTCAAAGTCTTTGACTCTTCCCAATGTCTATGCTTTGATTCTCTCCAAATTGCTGATTGTGCTCATGGGCTTCCCAAGACTTGGTGCGGCCTTTTACACCCAGACTGCTCATGAATGCACTTAAAGCCAGTTGTATGGCGTGCACCATGCATGGTAGGTGGTTGCTCAATGCAGGCGAATCGATTGCGGAGTCTTCGAGTGTTGATTGCAGCTCGCTAATCATCGAGTAACTTCAGGAAACATTATCAGTCGTAGCTCGTAGCAATTGGCTGTCGGTAAGCTCAAAATACTCGAGCACATCCTTTGTATGCACGGCTAGCCATGCTCCAGCAGGTTGTCCCTTGACCTACCATCCATAATTAGCTTTCAACAATGGAAAAGAACAGGCGATCATCCTCATCTAATGCGAGTTGGACTTCACACGATGTCCAATTTCGATTGATATGGTAAGCAATGATCGACATTCTGGCTGGTTTGTTTGTTGATATCCATCCGTCCGATGCTATACTGACTGTATTTCATGACAGCAATTGCTTCATAATTGCATCCACGGTCAGTGCAAATTCCGTCTAGCAAATGTTGTAAAGAGTAGTGGCAGACGGGAGCACTAGGTCACTTCGTAATGCTTTTTATGACCGTTGTAGCCCGATATTCGATATAGAGTTCCCTGGAATATCAGCCGAAACAAATCCTAACATGAGATTGCAATTCCACGTGTCTTGGTGAAATTCAGAAATTTCAAAGTCCTTAGCTGCCAGTTTGGAGCGTTTTGTCTGTCATTTCAGTCAATATGGATATACCAAGATGTCAAATATCAGGTTCCTCTGCAAACTTACTACTGTAATTCCTCGACTTCCCTCCCTGTTCAGGATGGCCGAAGTTGTTTCATCGACCGTCGAACTAGTTACTACAGTCACTTCCGACTCTGTCAATTCTTACAATATTGCGATGTGAGCTTTTGCCAGCAAGTGTTTCCCCATTGAGCTGGATCGATGTTCAGATGGATGGCGAAGAACTTCATGACAAACAATACACATGATTCCCGGGTTGCCGGTCTCCTCAATTGCACGGTGCAAATAAAATTGCCATGAAGATGCATGTCTAGAATCATGCCAACCAATAGGACACTTCAAGCCTACATTCATTGAAGCCCACCAAGCATCGAAGATGATTTGTAAAGTAAGCTCACTCAAATCATTAATAAACACACGTTCATTTTTGGAAGAGATCATAACCTCTAGCATTGAGGTATATAAAGATTTTGAATCAGACATGGCAGTAGAAATTAGAAAGCTGTGTAATCCGACTCGAGAGACTGCCGAAAGTCACATTATAGTACAGCAAAATGCAGGTTCTTAAATATTGTCTCTAGAGCTACAACAAAAAATCAGATCTGTGGGACATTGCCTGCATATTTGTGAAGTTGTATACAAGGACATATTGAAAAGACTGACCGCGTAAAACTCAGTTTAGTAACAACAAAATGCTGTTCATTGCTGTGTAGTGTACTGAGCCCCCACGAGAATTATTGACACTACTTGGGCGCTCATTGGAAGGAGGCAGACGCGATATCATCTCTGGCATTTTTGCCAATGATGGGTGCCGATAGTATGATTGTGGGTCAATGCCGTTCCATAGCCCTTACATTATCCAAGATGCAAGATCAAAAATCGTTGACGTTCCGTTGATGCTCATTTTAGTACATAGTTATGATTTTGTCGCAAGCATTTTTATGTAGAAAGGAGGCCTATTGTTCGATTATTGATCAATGTGGTCGCACTGCCCCTCGATTATCCAAGATTCAAGTCCTAAAATTGTTGATGCTCCATTGACGCCGATTTTTAGGACACAGCAGTGATGTTGTTGCAACCATTTGTCCCTAGACTGGCGGCTGATAGTTCGATTATGATGCAATGTCGCTGCACACCCCTTGGATTATCCTAGATGCAAGGCCTAAAATCGTGGATGCTTAGTTGATGCTCATTTCCAGGGCATAGTTATGAAGTCGTTGAAGGTATTTTTGCCACAGAAAGGTGGCTGACAGTTCAAATATGGATTGATGTGATCACAATGCCCTTCAACTATCAAATATGCAAGGGCTAAACTCATTGACGCTCCGTTGATGGCCATTGTCAGGACATAGTATCTATGTTGTCGCGAACATATTTGCCTACACATGCGGCCGATAGTTCTATTATGGGTCAATGTCGTGGCACATCCCTCAGATTATCCATGATGCAAGGCCAAAAGTCGCTGATGCTCCGTTGACGTTCATTTGTAGGTCATAGGAGGAATGTTGTGGCAACCATTGTTGCCTAGTGAAGCGGCCAATTGTTGGATTATGTGGTAAAGTTGCTGCACATCCGTTGGATTTTCCAACATGCAATCCCACACATCGTTGACGCTCTGTTAATGCTCATTTCTAGAATGGGTCAATGACCTTGTCATTTGCATTGTCCACTATAACCCCGACGAATATATTCACTTGGGAGGGATGTGACGATGCCACCCTTTGATTGTCGAACGTGTAACACTAGAAATTGTGGATGCTTAGTTGATGCTCACATTAATCACATCGAAACAGCCTGTAAGTTACACTCAATCATTGGATCTAACCAATCATATCGTCATCATTGATATCCGATATTGCCTCTCTAAGCATTATCATTTACATCCAGGAGCTTTGTGGCCTCTGGATTTCTGATTAACCTCTATCCACCATATCTGAGTGAGAGATGACGTGGGCCTATGACATTCCTGTACTTTTTGCCGGCAATTTACAGCATGTAGATCATTTCACCAGTTTTTGGTAAATATAGGTAGACTTCCTCACCTTTCCTGATCCAGCTCCTTCTCCTCGATTTCCATGATGTACCATAAGCGATTTTAAATATCACAACCATGTGCACCAGGTCTGTGTGGAGAGTTATGTAGTTGGATGTATGGATGAATGCAGCATGACAGTCATCATTCAGATAGATTGTTATTGTGCATTGACCGCCCTTGCTATGACTCGGGTAACATCACTCGCTTACATTGTGTTAGTATATTTCGTCACTAATATAGCTTTTGCTTTCTCACTTAACAGTAATTGGCAAATGGAAATCAAACTTATTGGCCATCTTACAGCCTGATTTGGATTCTAGAACTTTCGCATGGTGTGTTTGACCCTTGCACCTGCAGAGACAAATTATCATGTCTCACAATTTGGACACTGAAATCAAGAAAATGCTGACACATAGCAAAATTGGGACCCAAATTGCTTTTTGCAGAGATATGAGGTCAAAAATACAAATTTGCCTTTTTATTCCTCCAATGACACAGGAGCCGTCACCATGTCTTTGTCTGAATCAGATTTCTATATGGTGATCAGCTGGGGAGGCGATAGGCAGGGGTGAAAGCTTACAAGTTCAACAGGCTTTGCATTCGGAATGAGTGATGAATTGAGCTCTGCGGCGGGCGCAAGACTGGAGATACTCGTGTTGAACTGCAGCTTCCCAGAACCAAGCCAAATTCGACTACGTCTTGGTCGACAAGTCACTTGCAGAATTTGCGATTTTGCAAGGACAATGTCAAGATACTCCATACGCTCTCCAGATGTTGTCGGTGCAGGTGGGGCTGCATCATCATCCATTTGTGGTTCCACCTCTGCTGGTACCCTTGAATCGGTTGTGGCATACTTCGTATCTCTGTTACGGCAGTGGTAAGCTGCGTCCTCCTATCCAGGTTGTGTCAATTCATCAAGTTTCATCTGCTTCTGCCGAAACCTCTCTGTGCGCTAATGTACTGTTTTGGGGATTGTGCCCAGTACCCAGCCGGGTTCGTCACCTTCGGTCAGCTTGCCCTGCTCTGACTCTTCATCATCCTCATCCTCCCCATCCTCCACATCCTCCCCATCATCGGAACATGCAAGATCACTCAGACTGTCTCTGATAGCAACAATCATCTTCTGAATAGCCAATTCGGACTCTCTGTCCATTAATCCCACATTTTCAGCTTTCCTGGTTTCTTCCTGCTCTTGCTGAACCGCTGCCTCTGCGTCTTCAACTTGGTTTCTTGCCCCAGTGGTTTCTCTCTCAACATAATCCTGGATCGATTTGTCTTTCTCTTCATTGCTTAAAAAGTGCGTGTCTTGTCGTTTCTCGGGCGCAAGCATCTTTTTGCATCTCAAGCAGCGGAATGCCCCCAGGGCTCGGACTCATTCTGCTTCCAAGCCGCTCATGCTTTCATTCAGTTGATGACATCGTTGTGTGGACCGCTTTATCGATTTGCCATATTTGCCCGCTGGAAGTGGTGAAAGGTTATTCTTCGGAGCATTGAGCATTGTAGTTTGTGTTGACTCTGTTGTTGGCCGAGATGTTGGATGTTGCAAGATATGGACAATATGGAGGCAAGCTGTGTCTGTGATGTCAAGGTTGGTACGTTTAATCATCTTGAACAGAGCAAAATCTGCGTTTTGACTGTCAATGAATTCAGAATTGTTAGGCCAACCCTACCACATGACTTGATTGTTGGTGTCAGTTTCATGTAATATCCCGGGGATAATTTGAGACAAACATCACCAGACATCCGTTCCCTCAAACAATGTCCTATTTATATCTGACATTCATGCGATTTTGGCTGTCGTACACTGCAATGTATCCCTGTAAACAAAGAAACAACATCGGACTGACTTCCTGCAAATCGCGGGGTAGTGGGAAACCCCTCCAACTTGCATCCATTCCCGGCAGGATGCATCTTGAGTATAACGAACATGTTGGTTGCTACATATTCGATTTTGACATGAAGCTAACTGTATAGTCCTCAGGACTTCCCACTTCTTTCCTTTATCATCTTTCTTTCCAATTCCACACCAACAAGTCATGGATTCACAACCCCTTCAGCCAGGTGAGGGCGGATCCGGCTCAACCTGATTGCCGGCTGCTACATCAAATACATCACTCATTGGCACACAGAGAGAATGCAGACACCAGTTAGTCCACCACGAAGCTGCCAATGCAGCCATCAACAATATGACCCGGAATGCACATTTGAAAATCACCCGAAAGGCTGACAGCAGCCAGAATAAGATGTTGCCTGCATTTCGATGTGAGTATATCCATAACGAAGGTAAGGTCGCTAATGAACCATATAATGTATAGTGGGTGTACGTAGAGAGCTACGAAATCAACTTCTTGCTGCCAGTAACCGCAAACCTCCACGGTTGACTAAGGAATTTGTCCACACAGTGCGCAAGATCGAACAACATGATGTAGTCAGCTCTGGGATTCTTTCGGATGACTTTCCTGATAAGCATCAGCGACAGTGGATGAAACATGCTTTAATCACCTTAGAGAAGGCTACAGAAGCATATATGGTTGAGGTATTAGCCGAATCTCATTGTTAGAAGCAGCAACTAATTTCTTCAAGGTTTTCAACATGTCTGCTACTATGGCAAGGTAAGGAGGTCGGGTACAGCTTGAACAGACGGACATGCACCTGGCCTTGGATATGGCTAAAATAGCCAAAGAAGGGTTTTTGCACGCCGCGATAGAGGAAACGCAATATCTGCTGAAGAAACCTCGCACCAAGGTCCAAGAAGAGAAGATGCGGGGTGTTGAGTCTCCAGGGCATATAACAGAGAAGGCGTCGATAGGATGACACCCAGCTATGCTTTGTCAAAACCACACAACCAGATGCCTTCCTTGCCAAAATGGCACCGCAATGAATCCACAGACATGCTGGAGTAGCAAAGGAACCGGTGCACCTCCACCCGACCAATGCAGACACCCAACTCCTGAGCCGATGCCCCCTCTGCCTAGAACGCCAACCACCCCAATCGACAACAATTCTGGAGCTCAACGATCCCAAATTGACAATTTGCTTGCCATACGTGTATTCACATACGTCACTTTCCTGCACTGAATTTTTTAATCCTGATGCATATGCTCAGGATAGCCAGCACAATACAGATTTTGATCCAGATATGTTGACTGATGAAGGAACATCCACTGGGTAGTACACTATCTGCCGTGTGGTAATGCAGCTAACATACATTTTGAAGATGAGCGCAGTCTATTAAGCGAACCTGCAAGTGATTACGAGCATTGATCGAATGGCATGGGATTTTGGAGACTATTATTATCTACAATCATCGGACACTGTAAACTATATTTTAAAGAATATATTTATATGTATTATTGAACAACAATGTATTGATATAAGAGAATGTAAATGAAAATGCTAGTAAGGCTGCCGAAACCATGTGAATGATTGACTACGCCAAATCAAATGATTGCATTTTGTGGATACACCCATGGCACAATGAGCGTCAACAGAGCATCAACACCTTTAGGTCATGTACGTCTGGTAATTGAAAATTGATTTGGTCGTGGTTATGCAGAATCAAAGTATTGCCCGCCTGTCTTGGCAAAAATTATAGCGACACACTGCCTACCTCATCTTGAAAACTAGCATCAACGGAGCCTCAATGGCGTTTGGTTATGCGTCCTGTGTAATAAGAACGCCGATAGGTTGCAGACAGTCATAAAGGAATTGTTGGCCCGCTTTATAGGTACAACAGATTGCGATACCCTCCCTGCCCCATCTTGACAATGAGCGTATATGGAGCATCAATGATTGTTGGTTGTGTATCTTGGGACATCTGGGGGGTGACAGGTTGCAGACAGTCATACACGAAGTAGTGGCCGCCTTTTTATGAAAAAGAGGAAGTGAAACGCTCCCTGCCCCATCCTGAAAATGTGCGCCAATGGAGGGTCAATGATTGTTTGCCTTCCATCATGGTTAATCACAGCACGATGTGGCTGTTACAGTCTATGTACATCGTTTTGACTGTTTTTGTATGGTAAACGGCTCAAGAAAACTTAGTAGTAGCTTTGTACATGAATTATGTTGTTACTGTCCCGGAGGATGTGGTGGGAATATCCCATACATATCTGCCTATCAAGGCTGCCATATCATTGTTGATGGATGCTTCTGATCCAGCGCCACTCATATAGGAAAGATGCAACACCAAACATCGTTGATGCTCCTTTGACACCCATTTTCAAACTGGGGTAGGGAGTGTTTCACTTTCTCTTTTGGCTATAAAGGCGGCCAATACTTTGTTTATGACTCTGTGAAACCTGTTGCCCCCCAAATTACCCAAGATACATGACCAACAATTGTTGACGCTCCGTTGACGCTCATTTTCAGGATGTGGTGGGGTGCGTGTCTCTGTTCCTTCTGAGCATGAAGGCGGCCAATACGTCAAAAACACAGTGTGCCATACCAATGTCAATGTTTTACGATTAATAGTAGCATATCTGAATGTGACCATAAATGTGGAACCCGAAACACAGAACTAGACATTGCAACTGACAGGGTCAGCCAAACCCGGCAATGCCCGCTACCTGACGAGTACTAGTCCGTGCTTGGCCTGCCAAGTGTCAGCGAGTCAGGTCTTTGGACTGGTCTGGAACCGAACCGACCCTTTTGTGCAGTCCAATCCCAGACTGTAAGGAGGTTACCCGGACCAGTTGCTAAAACTAGGTATAGGTACTTCAGCAGAAGCACCCCCGTAACAATATAAGTATCTATGAATCTATTTCTCTTAGTATCTATATAGCTATCCATCTACTCATGGTAATCTGGGTTGGGTGCAGGCAGTGCTTGACTGAAATCTGAGGTGCGCCTGAAGATGGGGATCAAGTCAACCTAGAGATGCACTTTGGAGGCTGGTATTGTGCGAACTTTGAAATACACTTGGGAGCTGAGATCGAGTGAACTCAGGAATGCACTTGGACGCAGTGAGAGTGAGTTTGGAGTTGCAATTGGAGGCCATGATTGTGCAATCTTGATGGTCGTGAGAGCAAGTTTGGAGATACCCTTGGAGGCCATAATGGGGTAAACTTAGGGATTCACTCTGGGGCCATGATCAAGCGAGTTTGGAGATGCACTTGCAGGCCATGATCTAACAAAACAGGAGGAGTTCTTGGAGGTGGTCGATCTGGAGGCAGTCGACGGGAGGCAAGCCACGTGCTTACACACTATACATCAGCAAGTAAGCTCGCAACCATGAGAATGTGACATGGTGCCAATAACTTTGAAGCTGTTATGGAAGGCTGAGTCATGGCAGTCAATCTGTAGGGAGGTATGCCGGATGCTGAAGTTGCATTCAGGAATCAACTAGTAATCATGAGAATGATGACAGACAATCTTGAGTGGATGCTATACTTGGTGTTTACTGTATTTGGTGGTAACTCATGATCATGGCATGGAGAGATACAGAGGGATGAGTTAACTTTGTGTTCTGCGATGATGGTAGAGTTGTGAATGAGAAAGAGAAATGGGGGATGAAGATGAGAATGATATGGAGGATATGGAAGATATGAGTGGATATGAGAAATCAGGAGTACAACTTGATGGATTTGATTTAAATGACCTTCTATCGGTATTCCAATCAGCCGGATCATGACTCATGCCTGCGGTTTTGGGGATGGTCAATCGACTTGTACACAAAATTCTCATATGTCCCAGTTTCTCATGATGATTTCCCCCATCTCCTCTCATCTCTCTCTTTCTCATTCTCAATCAACTCTACCTTCATCTAAGAACATGAAGTTAAGTCATCCCTCCCTATCTCTCCATGCCATAATCACATGTTAACACCAAGTACAGCATACATTAAGTACTACATTATCGGAAGATCGACTGTTATCTGCTCCCAGCCAGTCTCTCATCTCTCATCACTCATCTCTCGGTAGGCCTTGTTGTACTCAACTCTCAATATTCTCAGGATTACTAGTGAACCAATGAGTAGAGTCTCAGCCCCCGTCATACCTCTGTCCAAACCTACTGCCTCCATATCGACCACCTCCAGATTGACCACCCCCATGTGCTGCTCTAATCTCGATCAATCATGGACTCCAAGTGCATCTCCAAACTTTCACGATCAAGGCCTCCAAGTTGACACGATCATAACCTCCAAGTGTATCTCCACAGTTGCCCAATCATGGGCTCAACGTGCATCTCTCAGTTCACTTGAGCTTTGGCTCGAAATGCATCCCCACCCTGTCATGATCATGGTGTGGTGACATGACTGAACTAGAGGGCAGAGAGCCCATAATGAAAACTCCATCCCACCTCTCACGACATCCATAGGGAATTCATCAGAAAGTGTGGTTCTGGCTCGAGGAGCATAGAAAGAAGGTGAATGGACGTGACAGGCTGCCCACCCATAAGTAACCACACACATTGCATAGATCTATGAAGGCTTGCTAAATGTGAGTGTGGAACTGCACAAATTGCATGGATCTATAAACGCACAGCAAGAGTGTGTGAAACCAAGACCTGGGAAAGAGAGTGTGTATTTTGTTTTATGCAGTACTGGTTGTAGGATGAGATGATGTCTATCTACCCCAGGGTATCCCACATATATACACTGCGTCATTCAGTCCATCTCAGTGTCACCTGTATCTCCATAGGCCTCCCCCTGAAGTTCAGTCCATTTCCGTTATGCCTGTATCTTTGTACGCCACCTGCTGGCTTCCCTCCGCCATCCTGGGTGGTGGTGGTGGTGGTGGTGGTGGTGGTTGTGGTGGTGAGAAATGGATTTTCTCCCCACAACGGCCTCCAAGTTCAACTCTAAGTTCACCCAATCACGGCCTCCAAGTCCATCTCTCACTGCACTCAATAGGCATGTCCAGGTGCTTCTCCGATTATGCTTGAGTACAATCTGCAGACAGATTGACCATATGTATATATAGAGAGAGACTTAGATAAACAATGCATGCCATATCATGACATAGTGAAACTTGTGACTGTAACATAGACGAATATGATGGATGAAATGCCTTATAATTATGGAACACTAAAACCACTGCTGTAAGAGTTTGGCACCAAGTTTAAAGTCTCCTGCAGAACTGTGCAGCCATCTCAGCTGCTCTTGAAGTCTCACGCAGACCTGCGCAGAGGTCTCTGCTGCTCCAAAAATTAACCATCATATAAGTCAAATATTGTAGTATCCTCAATGCATCTTCATAACTGCAGGTGCTTTCAGGAGCATCTGAGTATGTTTTTGCAGAGTCTGAGAGCACTTTGCTATACTCCAAGGGGGCCTGGGAGCATCTGGAATTACTTAGGAGCACTGGTGAGGTTGACCGGAATGTCTGGGAGGTTTGCATGTGGCATCTGGACCGATAGTCATTTGGCTGCTGTGTGGGCAATCGGACTTGCACTGCAGAACTTAGTCAAGACAATGGACACACTGCCGACACATGGAGTGATGAGGGTAGCTGTCTTGAGTTACTCGCAAACAGCCTTCTGATGAACCTAGCTCCTGGAACTGAGGCCAGGGCAGCCTCTAACCGGGGGGATTAGCCAGAACACAAGGACTCTTCGTGAACCTCGTATTGAGTCAGACATCCACTGTGTCCTGGGACCCACTGGCATCCCCGGGAATGAGAAAGCAGATCACCAAGCGGAACAAGCGCGAGAGAGCTGACGGGCAGGCAGAGGGAGATATCGAGTATATACCGCGGTGGCGATCAGGGCCAGACAAATACCAGAAGCAAAGACCCTGGCAAAGGCTGAGTGGGAACCCAACAAATGCAGCAAACATCACAGCTACAGCCTGAAAAGCAAAGCTGGGAGCAAGGAACCCATCCCAATGAACCGTGTGAAGCCTCTGGCAGCCAGACTCTACCGACTAAAGTGTGGATACACACCAGTGGGGATGTGTCTAAAACTGTTCTGATACTGAGACGACCATAAATGCTGATTGTATGGCGGCAGATGCATGATGGCGCCTCATATGCAGGAACATCTCTTCTGCTACTGCAGCCAGTGGAAAGAGCCGCAGAAAATGCTCTTGAAAGAGGTGTGGAAAGTGACGGGATAGAGAGTGGGCAGATGCCAATATGTGCAAGTCTCCGAGCTACTCTCCATGGAGAAGTGGAATAAACCAGTGTTGGACTTCCTTGGGGCAACTGATGTCAGGAAGTTCCCGATCAAAACAGGCAGTGGTGTTGGAGCCGGCGGGCTCTCCTTGATGTCCTCCCTGTCCCTTTCTATTGATCAACCTCTTGCAGACATGTTCTTTTGTCAGAAGGGGACACCAGGAAGCAGGAGTGGAGCTCTGCCATGTAGCTGGCCAGCCCAGAGGCGGAGGGGATTAAGGGGCTGTCATACATTAAGCAGAGTGAATACAGTATGATTGAAACAAAGCAAAAAACCAAATGCCTTCAGAAAAAATACCAATACTGTATTTCTAGTGAAATTTATAAAACCAATTTTGTATAGGTGTGAAATACAAAGTTTCATTGCAGTCCTCACATCTTTAGAGGTTTTCATACCTTCTCCACAATCATGCTGACTTAACTTCCACCTGCGGAGTGAACAGTCTGCTGTACTCACAATTCGAAGTGGGAAATGCATTCCTGATACATTGCAACACAGGACACGAGTGGTGCGATTGGTAACAAGTCTGGGAGGCAGTGGGGATAAGAAAGATTGTGCGGTGAAATACTGATTGCTAGAAGCGTGATTCAACAATCTATGAGGGCCACAAGGTTATATATATATACACTATGAGTACTTGCATACTCTTCAACCTGTTGAGATGGTTGAGCTCCATCAGCCCACATCAGAGCCATATCGAACAGTGGGTATCAGAGCCATCTCTGTCAGCCTGTATCAGAGCCAGCCCTGTTAGCCTGTAGGAAAGCTGGCCCTAACAGCCCTTCTGGGATCAAGTCTAGTCAGCCTGTATGGGATCTACTTTTGCATCACTGTCCCCTCTTGCTATGCTTTGTGAAGCAAGAATCAAACAAACAAACAATGATAATATGCAACTTGTGATTCCCATAGTAGCCCCATTAATACCCTGCTTCTGAAGTGAGCAGGGTAAGAGTACTACTGTAAGCTGAGAATGGCCATTCATATCAATGCAGAAATCCATCGTGTAAAAGACATGTGAAACAACTTAAAAACTGTAAAATTAACCTCCAATTAACCTCCAATACCATAAACCTATTGCTTCCATTAATGTTTATGCTGATCTATAGTAACTGCTTTTGGGAGTATATCTGACACATTTTCATATATACATACATAGGGGATATCGGCTATTTGGCATTTGTGCAGATGTTGACTGGTATGATAGCACACATCCATGTGCTGTGTTTGAGCATTGATGATTTCTGTGTTGATAGAAGTCAGAGCTCCCTGATTGTAACAGGAAATTGCCAGCAGTGGTAGGTCCTTGCTGCAATTATTGTTCTGTAAATTGAAGTAACCATTTCACATTTCCAGAGGCCTCAGAGCAGGCAATGAACTCAGTATTGATGGTGTAAATGGCGATTAGGCGTTGCTTTTGAGACTACCAAAACACAGCTCCACAATTGCTGGCTAGAAACACATGACCACTTTCCGATATGAGGTCTGGGCTGTTATTGTCCTAATCCGAATGTGAGTACTATCTGATAGTGTTGCAAATTTCAATTCTGATGCTGATTCTGATGCCGATGTCAATAATTATAGCAATGCCATTGTCATCAAAGTGCAGTCAAAAATCAGCTACAGATTTGAGATACTGGAGAATTCTCTTAGCAGCAGTCTTGAGGGTTGTGTATGCATACAAGGTGTCACCAGAAAAAGCGGTAACTGCATAGAAGATATCTGGTTGAGCTGGAAGTACTGCATACATTTGTAATGCCACTACTGCTATACTGTCTGGAATATGTTCCAATTCCTTCTACCCCCGATTCTCAGCCAAGTTGAACTTTATGTTTGGGCAGATGAGTGTTGCTATATCATGAATATCCACCGTGTCGAATCATGTGAGAATGGTGGTCATATAGACTTTCTGACTGACTTGAATGACACTGGTGTCAAGGTGGGAGATCTTAATGTGGAGAAATTGGGGTCCCTGGCTGAGGTTTGAGATCTTGTATTTCACTCAGAGTTTTACTTTAACTATGGTTGTGGTTTTGGTAGCAGCCTTTGGGTGTGACATCAAGATATTGTCTATTTGCGGAACTATTACAAGGCTATTTCTGGGTAGATAGAGTTTGGAATCGGCTATGGACTTTGTCAATCTACGAGAGAGTAGAAAGGCATATGTATTGTCATGCTATATCTGGAGAGCTTGTTCAAGACCAAACAGAGCTTTCCTGAGTCTGACAACAATGTTTCGTGCAATGAGGCCCTCTGGCCATCTTTCAGATAAAGTCATATAGATGTTGTCATTGTCGATTTTGGAGTTTAGGAAAGTAGTAACAACATCCAAGTGGTCCATATTGCACCCATACCTCCCAATGAGAAAGATGAGATTTTAAAATGTAGTTAGCTGCCCAACAAGAGCATAAGTGTCACCAAAATCTGTCTACTCATATCCCTTTATCCCAAGTTGTGCCTTTTACTGTGTGGACCTGCCAGTATTGTATTTAGTCTTATTTATACACTAAGAGCCAATCAACCTAACTGACAGTTAGTGTGCTTCCTGGGAGATGCGAGTGGAAAAGGTATTGTTGCGCATAATTGATGTGCTGTCTTCCTCCATGGCTCTTTTCCAGTGATCGTGTGGAGGGATTTCCATAACTTGTGCATATGGGAATCGATCTTCTATGGATGCCATCAATACTTCTGATAAGGCTTGACACAGACCTCTTGTAACATGACTTGCCATCTGTGGAGCTGGAAATGCTGGTGGTTCGTTGTTTGATTTCTTAATTGCTGCTGCCACATGCCACATGCCAAGCAGTCTGATCACCTCTGCAAACATGCTGGCTGTGTGATGTTTTCAACATCGGCTAGCAAATGCTGAGCAGTTTGATCCTCTCGGTGAGGGTGCCGGCCCAGGGTATTTTCTACTTTCATCATTAAGAGCTTTATGTATGTAAGATGTTAATCTCTTATTCAACTGCACACATGGACTATCATGTCCTCAGAGGGGCTCATCTTGGGTATCAATTTTCTCAATATATTTCTTGTCTTCTAGTAGTCTAAACATATCAGTATCAAGATGTTTGCATTCATACTAGCATAACATGTGTGCATTTTGCTCTTTGTTGAAGATGATATCTGATTAGGTTTTCACCTTCTGGAATCTGGGATTCCATATTCTCCACAACATCTTTATGTTGTAAACATAGTCTACCATCATGCAGGGCTTTCACTTTTGGCTGAAGTTGCCCAGGCAGTATTAAACTACAGGACTGAGTCTACTGGAGTAGCATCTGAATTGACATAGACTGTTGAGAGGGGGTTGATACAATATTGTGTTGTGGGTAGTATTGTGTGTCAGTTTGCCCAATTCATGCATTCAAGTCCATCTACAAACTCTCTGGATTATGGTCTCCAAGTGCATCTCTAAGTTCACTCAATTGGCATCTTCAGGGGCTCCTCCAATGGGGCTTGAGTCCCGTCTGCAGCCAGACAGACTATTGGCATATATATAGATACAGGTTAATCAATAATCCATGGCATATTATGATATAGCGAATATTCTTGAGATTGTAACAAAGATGGATATGATAGAGGAAATGGCATGTCATTATGGGACCATAAGAACCACTGCTGTGATTATAATACATTAAGGTAAAAGTCTCCTGCAGAATGGCACAGAGGTTACATCAGCTGCTTTTGAAGACTCCCGCAGCCTTGGGCAGATGGTCTCCACCCCTCTCAGAGTATTGCTTTAAGCTGCCCCGAAGTCTCAGCTACTAAAAAATATTACTATCCTTTAAGTCAAGTACCGTAGTATCTTGAATTCATGTCTATAACTGCAGCTGCTTTCTGACACACCTGAGAATGCTTCTGCATCATCTGAAAGCACATTTCTCTGCTTCTGGGGAGTCTGGGACCTTTGGCAGTTAGGTAGGAGCACTGGTAACATTGACTGGAGTGCAAAGGAGGTTTTCATGTGCCGTTCTGAACATTGTACATTTTGCTGATGACTGATATGCTGCTCTTCAGAAATATAAGCCATAAACATGTTACCAGAAGCCACTGGCCTTATTGACCCTGATATATGGTTTTACCAGGTACATCATTGGATATCCATAATGTATTATGGGCTGTGCAATGGGTTTCTGTAACTCCTGAGTGCCAATTGCCTCCCATGGAGCTTCAAATTCATTCCAGCAGTTACAGGACATCTTCTTGAAACATGTCTGCTGATTTGAGGTGATGCTGGAGATCTCACTCCCCAGTCGGTCAGTGACATGGTCCATTTCAGTGATGCTCCAACTGGTTGCTTCTGTCTTAGTATTAGATGGATGGGTCTGGAATTCCACTTACAATTTGGCAGTTTGATTTGCCATCCTGTTAACCTGTTCATCAACTGCAGTTTTCATTTCAGAAAGTTCTTTGATGAATATTCTGCAGGTTCTGGTTGCCTTAGTTCTGACATCCTGTGTTAGATGTCACTCCTAACATGGAATCATCTAGGCAATAATGAGCATTGTTGATTTGCCACATGAATCGATTTCATGCTACGAATAGTCCTTTTCCTCCTGTCACTGAGATTCTACCCATTCGTTTGCTGTTTGTCTGACTCAATTCAGGCACATCTGGAACTTCATGCGTTTTGTTGTAGTACCCACTTCAACAGGATACCCACTGTACTCCATTGCAGAAAATATTTTATAAATCTGATGAATCAGCAAAACAAATTTCCATCCGGGCAGAATGGCTCCGTCAGAGAGGACGAGGTCGGTGCCAGCCATCAGAGACATCCCTGTGGCAGCTTACTCCTCGCCCAGCGTTATTACCACGCGTCGAGTTGCATATCGCGCTCCCATCACAGTTTCACCATTTCTTCTAGCTCTGTCGGTCTCGTATTTTAAACGAACACTCTGGTGTTGTGGCCAACAGCGACCATACATCTGAATGGGTTCATTGGGTACACAGTTTCATCGGGATTGGAATGAGATGGGTGACACTGCGAAAACCTCTCCTCACATTCCTTTTACATGTGCGCATAATGCAATTCTCTCTTTACTAATTATACGCATCATTCCAAGTCGCCAGATCTATGTGGCTAACGACAATCTATCTCTCATTCCGTCTGTCTCCTGTCTTACTACAAGTAGCTAACTCTGGAATTAAGTGATCGCAGCCGACGATGTTTCCCACGCTGAAAACTTGCAAAACAACAGCTGCCGATGCTTTCCTCCCTTGTACAAATTTCGAGATGGGATCCAAGTTACCTGAGATTTCAGGTATTATGGTGAGTACCAGTGATAACGAGTACTCAACGAAAGCTGCATCCTCGTTCAGGAGCTTGATTTTGAATCGTCATTGCAGTTGCCAAGGGAGACGACCATTCAGCGCGCCATAGCACCTCCCTGGGTGTTGCTTTACGCACACCCACTCGTTCTGTTGGTCCCCTCCGCGCCAGCTCCTGCTTCCTGTGCAACGACAATCTGAGATATGTGTTCACCTTCTATACCCTCAACTTGAACCGTAATACCATGGTATACACAGAGCTCCATTGGGTGCAGTTGTTCATCCGATATATACATCTTGTTACGACTCTTGTGCATGATATACTCCCGTGTGATGTTGAATATTGTCACGCGGTGCGTTGCCTCTTGCCTATTGTTGAGTAGTGCTCTGAAGTCTTTGATCATAGAATCAAGATGCTTTCCATCACCACGGTTTTGTGGTCCGATGAATTCAGGCTTTGGATATGACTGGAAACTCAGGGGGGCAGCGAGATCAGCACCGGAAGGGAGCACTTTGCAGTTGGCAGCGCTGTTCTCCTGACGCTGCACAAGGGCTTGGAGATTGAGCTCTCAGATTTCGAAGCAGAGAATGCGACGCTCAAAGGTGATTACATGCAGCAGGTAGTTGAGATTGTGATTGGAGGCATTCCAACCATCCTTGAGGTTCGTTTTATGTGCTTGTTCATGTCACTGAGCAGAATGCTGTTGCAAGGCTCTGTATCGACGAATCTGTTCGACCCAATGAGACATCAAGTGGATCTTCCGAAAGTTGAAGTCGGCATATAACTCCTCAGAAATAATCTATCTCATGGCAGATATAATCCTGCCAGGCGTTCATTTCGCGCCGCATCTTGAATGCCATCCAAGTTGCGGCATTTGTATTCTCGTCTACCTTTCGTTTCTTCACGAGTTCCGTTCTCAGGGCATTGGCTTTATTCTTTGCCACCTTGCCAGGTCGTCTGAGAGAGAAAACATCTTTGAAGGTGAGAAAATAACGCAAGGCATCTTCCATGTAGCTCAATGTTACATCATCGTGAGATTTATATTGAGTATACATATAGAATTCTAACAATGCCCATGTGCACTCAATTGGGGTGATTGAATATGGGACGCTGAGTGGGGCTTCCTCCTCATAGCGACTGGGTTACAACTCGAAGCAGGTACCAGCTCATTTCCTTCATCTCCTTCCCATTCCATTGAGAAACTTCCTCATATGACTTAGTTATTGGTGTGAAGTCATGGTAGGCAGGCACGGATAACCATATTGCACTGTACTTGTCAAGCCATTCGTGTGTCTTCATGAAGTGGTGAATCCACCTCTGGAGGTGGTCAAGCATGCCGATCTGCATTTTATGGAGGAGGTCGGGCTTTGGGAGGTTGCTCATGATACAGGGAGTAGGTCAAAGCGAGTTGAATCCTTCGTGAAACTGGCACTACGAGAGTTCGGCATCGGCTACTTTGGTATATGCATTGCTCGCTGTCCAATCTAGGTTGTGATCCTGCCGGGGTTGTTGCTTGTCAGCAGGGACATAATCTCCAAGTTCGTTCTTTGGACACTGGCACCGAAATCAGAGATGTCGTTCGAGATGATGTAAGTCGCAATACTCAGTGCAATCTGCAAGTCATGCTGCTAAAACCGGTGTCCAACGCCTGAAGTTGCGATCTGCACAGAGAACGTCCTAATACCAGCTCTCGGCGCTGGGATTTTGTTTAAAGGTGAGGGGCTGGAGTACCCACCTGAGATGTTCATTCAGCACCTCACGGTCAGTTTGCCACTGCTCATCCCGCTGTTTCTGAGCAATAGTGCAGTTCTTGATCGGAATCGGCAGGAGAGCGACCATTACGACGCAGTGCGTCAAGGGCATCTGGCGCATCTTCGAAGATAGATTGCCAATTGTCATATATACAGGCGACTGTTTCTTGTTGCCAGCAAAATTCGAGAGATGTGTTCCGCCGGACATGAAGATCAAGGGAAGCAGTGTATCCCCCACTCTGAGCATTGACTTAACGTCGGTCATCATGTCATCATCCTTGGGTATCTCTCCTTACCTGTGTCCCCCACCACCAGTCCGCAGTGTCCATTTCAATATAGAGGTGTTTCAGTGGCATTTCGCTGTTAATGTGACGCTGAGGGGCGTAAATATGATGCCCAGCGTAGGCTGGCTGCAGCATCAACCATCTCATGCTTGTGATGATGTCTCGACTCCGGTATTTGATAGGGCATTGGTGATTGTCATTCCATTTCATACCCTCGAGAGTGTGTAGTTCTCACACCCCAAGAGCCTGATCATCTGGCATGCTAGCCAGGACCTTCTGGACGCCATCACCATTTTTGAAGGTTGGGAAACGCAGTGTGGTGTTTTCTTCCTTCAGCATGTCGTATTGGTACGTCATCATGCCCTTCTTCATCCTCCCACACTGGATATATTTGTACTCATCACGCGTCGCAAACGGGTAGTAGGGATTGCTTTGTAGGTTCATCTCAGGGCAACCCTGAGCGTTGGGTTCCTATCGTTCGGCAATGTAATCGCTCAGCGGAGGACCGGCGCCGGGGTATGTTTCTGTCGGCAGCAGAGGAGGTGGAGGTGGTGGAAACTCCGAGTCTGCAATGTTTGCAAGGTGTTCGAGGTAGGGAAACGGGTCCAAGTCTTTGACTGAATCATTGTTCCCATTGAATTAATGACGCTAAGCGGGTTCAACAGGTCAGGGCACGCTGCAAATAGTCAGATTCTTCTGGCGTGCAAATTGATGGTGTTCAGGATGGTGAAATTTGATGTGTGTAAGTCGCCAGCTGTCTGAGGTGAATTTCCTTCGGCATGAGGATTCAGGGCAACAGAAAGGGTTCTTCTCTGGGGTTGTTGATTGCACTCGAGGAGTGGAGTATCCACTGTAGAAAGGGACGAAAGTTGGTGCTGGGCCTGAGCAGTCTGGTGTGGGTGTAAGATCATAATACTTTCAGCTGACTTGAGAGATTTATTGAGCCTCAACACCATCACAAGCAGGTTCCTTACACACCAGGAGTTGCAAAAACTTTGCATGCGCGAAGTCCCGTAACACTACAAATACAATAAAAACTAAACACTGAGTGATCCAAAAACCTCGTGACACGTGTAATAATCAATGCCTGAGGTAAATTGATTGCAACAAAGGGAACGAACATGCTCACAACCCCTAACCCAAACGAGCCGGAATACAAGAAACCCTAAGCGAACAAACACCCCCACGGGTGCCTCAGTCACTGCCTGAGATCAATAAATCACATCAAAGGAAACTCACAAGACAAGAACCCAACCCTAACCCAAACGCAACAACCATCGCCTCCTCTGCAACGCAAGTGCTGAATCACTCCTCACCTGCCAAGCCATCCGGGAGTGCCTCAGGGAGAGGGACATCGGGGAGAGGGACATCAGGGAAACTTTCACCTCCTGCCAATTCGCCGAGAAGCTGCTTATCCACATCAACATCCGAGGTGTTTCCTGCTGGCTCAGCTTCTCGCAGAGTTGGCGCCGCTGGGCGAGGTGTTTGAGGCGTAATAAGCCCCAAAAACAGCAGCCCACTGAGGGGATGAGTCTCCTGAGTTCGTGGTTGTGGGTGAGGCTTTAGGGATTATGGCTGTGGGGCAGGCGGCAGAGGTCGTAGTGGTGGAGTATGCTCGTGTATATCCTGGCCTTGCTCAGGTCGCACAATTGGCTAATCATCTACGATGGTATCTACATTGTCAGCTGATGTATTTACCATGTCTCCCTGGCCAATTGTCCGAGGTTCTTTGCCATCATTCTCTTCCTCATCCTCATCCTCATCCTCATCCTCATCCTCATCCTCATCCTCATCCTCTTCCTACTCCTCCTCCTCCTCCTCCTCCTCCTCTTCCTCCTCATCTTCCTCCATTTCATCTTCCTCCTCTTCATCGTCACCGTCCCTTTCCATATCCACATCGCCATCCAAATCAACACTGTAAGGTGCGTCCACATCATCCTCCATGCACATATCCACATCAGAATCATGTTCTCAGTCATATTAGCCGTCTGACTCCTTGGTAGAGTGGGTCTCATCATCTGAGGACATTGACACGGCAGGCAATGCTTCCAGCTATAAATATACCCGCTCCCATTAGCCCTCTGTGCCCCATTCCCCTTGCTCCCTGTAGCCTTTTCACCGCTCGGCCAGCATTCTCCCCCTGGGGTTTGTATAACAATTGCTTTCCCATTCCCGTTCCCATTCCCCTTCACCATCCTCTTTCCTTCCTCCGTTGCCTGGCCCTTCCTCTTCCCATCCTCAGTTGCCTTCGGTTTCCCCTTCCCATCCTTCACTCCCTTCCATTTCCCGGTTCCTTTCTCACCGCCCTGGGTATACTCCTCACCTCTCCGATCATCAGTGTCATTGCAATCGCCAGGACGGCTCCTTCCACTGCTCGGCACTCTGGGATTTTCCCGGTTCTCATCATCATCATCCTCATTGATTATATCATCCCAATTCAGCGGTCAACTGGCCAGAATGTCGCCTGGTTTGTACTGCCGGCAGCTTGGCAACTCAATTTTTGCCCTGTGATCATCACTACTGTCCCAAGAGAAATACTCGCCGGTGCATTTAACATTCACCGAGCGTGTTGTCTGCGAATTAGAGCGATCAACCTGATCCCCAAAGGCATGGGGGTTGTGCCATATCCAATCGTTCATTTGGTCATGGGTTTGTTCAAACATTTGCCCCATATATGAGCGGAACACAGCCCACCACTCCCGAAGAGGCGAATACCTGCTCCTGTGGTGAGGCCACATCAGCTGGAATTGTGAAAAGTGGCGACTCGTGACTGGATCAAGACAGATTATATCATGAAAGTGGTCCCATGCCCTCTCATCCTTGACACCGCAAACATTCTATATCGATATGAGTCCACAGCTGTGTCCCGAGATGAATCCCTATACATGGTCCCGATCCAATGACAGGCATCGATTTATAACCAATGTTGGCATCTTTGCCCTAGCCTACCCCGTTTCTTTGCAGCTGCCCTATGGTGCTATCGCTGTGAGTTAAAAATGAATATACATCCGGAGCATTAACATTATGATATTGTTGCATGTTGCGAAATGAAGCCCGGAGGGAGAGTACAAAGTTGTGTATGTAATCGGGTATGTTTTGGAACGAGAGGCATCGTTCTGTTCAAGTCATGTGATGTCGAGATAGCTCAGGATGCTGGTGGTGTGTATCACGCGGGAGGAGAAGAGAAAGTAGATGTAGGCGGGAAGAAGGGATATATATACTCGAGTTCCGGCAATTTCTTGGTTCAACTTGTGACATATGATAATTTTGATTCATATCCTGCGTTTGGTTGGTCAACAAACACAAAACGGCCCAGCCTTCATCTTGTACAATCACAAGGCACCTCATGAATGACAAGCCTCAAGATGAGATTTAGTATTTGCGGTGAGGACAGTTTACGATGCTGGGTGATGCTTTTGCATTGCACACCACTTGTTCCGCTCAGACCTCGTGCATCTCGTAGCAAACTGAGTAGTTCGTACATTGTCCCAACTGTGCAACCATCCAACACGGCTTCCAACAACGCTAGCGGTGGAAAAAGCACATGCAACTGAGGTCATAGGATAGAGAATACGTCATTGTTCTCGTTGGGATGCATTTGGCTCTGCCAAAGGGAGATTTCCACCGGGAAGCTGAAGATATACACAATGATTGGTTCGAAGTATTGTGCCAAGAACGAGTGCAATGCTATTACATTCTGGCCAAGATGGTATAAACACTCTTCAAGCGGTGCAAATAAACCTTCAGACATTGCTGTAACAGTGGATATCAATGCTGAGTTTAACCGGAGTTTAATCTGATGGCAGTTGACCCCATAATTGAATGCTTTTGAAGGGATCTCATCCCCAAGCATCGTCATGGGCAATAGCAATTTAGAGTCCAGGAAGGTATACACTGTGCCTCCGTGTTGTTTCAAATTCCCCCTGGTCACTCAAATTAGAGTCTACCTCGCCTGCCGTTGCATATGCATGCAGAGGAAATTGTTTCTACATTTTTAATGTCGAACATCTATATCGGACTATTCCTTTCCAAAGCCCTCTCCTTCACATGACTACACTCATACGAAATGATCAGAAACAACAAAAGTGTAAGCTTTCCGGGAATTCTCAGCTTCCCCCTGGTAAGGGACGGGTGTCCACACCGGCTGGCGAGTGGGATTCCTCTCAAGGTGGGAGTTCCACAGCCTCTAAGATCCATGGTAAGACCTCCACCCGCTCATCTTCGCTGAACAATTCTGGCATGGCAGATATCACTCAACACGTGACTTCCACCCCGCCCGCTGCACAGTGACGGTCAATGAAAACTCCAACCGCTACACCAGGTACAAGCAGTCATTCCACACCAGCACCCGGAGGAATCTCACAGACAGACTCAAGGTGTGGCGTTGTATCCAGCCCCGCATCCGGCATTGCTAGCACTCCCACTTCTCTCAGTGGCCTTGAAAACCTGCCTACCCTCATCCATAATCCAAAAGCCCGCACAATCATTACAAATCCACCGCGAACGCAAGCTATAGAAAGGAATCCGAGATAGAGGCAGCGGCGATTGCAACTGCATGCAGTGTCTACACCAGGATCAATGGACTCCGGCAGTTGCAGGATCCATCGATTTGGTCGCTCAGACATCACGCATCTTGTATTTGCAACGGGCAGACTCATTCAGCTCTACAAGTGGAACAGACGGCAGTTTATGAGTGCAAGCAACTTCTAGTTGGTAAGTTATGCAACATGACGTGCTGCGAAACCAATAGCTGAAGCCCTACACTGGTGGATAATAGAGAAGTACTGGAACACCGCTATGCAGCAAAACAACATTCGGTTCATAGCATTTGAGGCATGCACAAAGGAGATCTTGAAAGAGGTATGCTGAAGCAACAGCCAACGTTGGATATTACACACTTAAACCGGTACCAGGTTCGAGCACAAGTCGACAAAGTTAAATCCCATTTCACTCAATCACCAAAGGACAACATAGCGGAGTGTTATCATCTCCACTGCTCTGAATCCGACGCAGAGTGTTTGGAATTCACTGATTACCTTTTCGCAGACAATAAGTATCTCTTTCCTGTAGCAGAGCGTGTGGAAGGTGGTATATACGGTCCAAACCCAACAAGACAGTGTCGAAAGCTGCTAATGAATGGCCAGCGTCCACTTTTCCTCCTGGCGGAAGCAATCTCTGGGTTGATCTACATCATATTTTATCATCGGGTGAATAACCACGGTAAGTATACTGATGGATTTTATAATTCCATGATTGACGATAAGGACAGTCATATACCCTCGCCACTGATCATGTTTACCTGCACCGCGTTGTGCCATGCTCCCCTGAAGTGGCAAAAGAACACAGGTGTTCTGCCAAAAGCTTCCAAGTCAATGCTGAAAGCAGACAGACCTGATCACTTGGACTACTTCAACTACAAGAACGACGGTGGTAAGAACCCATCCCGCTGCACTGCAATGGGTCGCAAAGTGTTAACCTTGCCTGCCGTTGAAGACATGTAAACATTCTTGATGAATACCTGGAACACAGTACCGGAGAGCTACCAACAGAGGGTGTATAAAAACACTCTTGCTACGGTCAAGAGTCAGATCCAACAGGCGGAGAACCCAATGCCTGCTGTGGTCATCAGCACAGAAGCGGCGCATGTTGACAATGCTATTCTTCTTGACCATTTGACGTCTGAGGTGGTGCTTGAGGATCCTCAGATCTGAAGCACTGACCCAAGTATCCCGATAGACAACAATTGTATGGATGACGAACTGCATTTCGGGATGCCAGGGGCCAGCAAGGAATACGAAGATGAAGGCAATAAGGTTGATGACAGCAATGCCATCCCCACCGCCAGCCGGCGACAACGGGCCGCAACTGAACTCGAGAGGTTTGACCTGGGAACCGGTGATGTCGACGGGTATCAGGGCGATGATGGCGACGATGCGGATGCGGATGAGGAGGAAGAAGCATCGCAAGCCAATGATGGATCAACGCAGAATTTGGAGGACTGAGGGCATAATACTAGAGACTGAGGGCATACTACTAGAGAGTGTAAAGATTGGACAGTATATTTCAGACCTGTAAAATATGATAATGGCGAAGCAAATGCAACAGCAAGCGATGTATCCGAAGCGAAGACTGTATTGCTATAAGTGACAAGATCTCAAAGTGAAACATATATGTGAGAGTGCGGCATCCGATAAATAGCAATAGCATAGAGGGAAAATGTGGCACTTGGCCAGAGAATGGCGTAAACCGCACTAGGCGTTGGGTAAACGGCTACAGTGTAACTGGAGCCCCTGCACAAATTGTAACACACATGTCGTCCTGATAGTGCGTTTACATCACCACATTGCGGATGCAAAGTAAAGAAAGCATGACACCAGGGCGGTAAGCATCCACGGGGTAATATACAACGCGACGCATTACAACAATAAGAAATATCGTATAATTCCTGCTGCAGGGTGGGCATGCAACGCGACTCATCGCTTAGGCGACAGGTCTCATTTGAATCACCATCAGAGGGTATGAGGTTCTGTCAGGGCCATCAGAAACACCTGGGTGTTCCTGACGGAAACTTGGTGTGTTGCTGATGTGTTCCTGGATCTGATGGAATCCTGTTGCCCACTGTGTATTCACTTTGGCCTTTGCAGACTTCACTATTGTCTGCTCTAGAAATACACCTTTCTTGTGGTAAAATTAGTTCAGTAAATCATTCAATGCTTTGAGAGATAGATTACAGTAAGCTTGTTGACTAACAAGTAGAGAGGATTGACACAATGCCTGTACTGCTCCCATTACCATTTCATCAGACACTGTATCTGCCATACATTTACCATTATTATTACTGCAGACAAGCATTGGTGTGCCATTCATGGCCACTGTTCTGATCAATTCACAGATCTCTTTTCCCTGCCTGTAGCCACATTTCAATACATCAAATGGGGTAGAGAGCAGCTAGATGTCTGGATATCATAGTACCAATGAAAATCAATTAACACATTCATCCTTATCATTTCTGGCTTTCAGGTATTGGAGTAGGCAGTTCAATAAGTCCATTACAATTTCCCGCTGCAGCTGATGCAATTCATAAGGCTGCCAATGCCAAGCAAAATGGCAGACAGGGTACTGCCAGAACTGGTCATGCATTGGGTGAACATACAGAGTACACAGGGCATCATAACGAAATTCAATCAGATGCTCGAAGCAATTGTACTGGTCTCTTCTGTTAATAGGTGGTTGAAAAGTTGAATGCCCAAATGGTATACCTATATCAATTTCACATATATGGTATAAGCCATTAGAGACTAGAGCAACAATGACTTGTTCCACATAATCTCCAACCCAGACAGCCAATAGATTGTTACATTGTCTCTGGAATTCAATAGCACAGTCCCATAACAGGCCAGGTAGAACAGCAGCACCTGACAGGAGGCATGGTAAATGCCAGTGTATGTTGGGTGCTGCTATGGCACTTGAATCAGTATTCCATATCATACCACTTATTGCTCCATATATACTCACTTGTCCCCATGTACAACCATAACACTATCTGAAATATCTACTGTCCAGTGGATATTTAGGTCGCCTTACACTATATTCCAATCTTTAGTTGAAAGGTACATTTTGCTCATGAAGATATCTCAGTTCTACCCCTATTCAACACCTGGTATACATGTTCACCAGAAATGGCTCCAAGAAACACCAATGGTGGGGAGGATCAATTATGTATAGTTGATTGAACTGGGTTCAAATGCCAACAGCAATTATGAGTACCCATTGCCAAAGTCTAGATGATAGCTGTACCTCTTACCTTGCCAATTAATTGTACATGTCCATAGAAATCAAGAGCAGATATTGGAGGAAACAAAAGCTACCTTCCATGATTGGGTATACATATGATCACAATCGTTTGAGTCAAATGATGTGCACCTGTATTAGTTCCACACAGACTAATTCCAATGCATATCAACCAAAGAGATAAAAAGTTAAACTGCTAATGAAGACAGGCTGGCCTTTGTTGTTGAGGGCCACAATATGCTCATGAAGTCATGGTCATCTTAATGGCAGAGCATGCCATGTGGGTGAAAGACCACCAAGTGATCATAAAGACCCGGTCATTTTACCAGACAAGCTGGTCTTGCTTGTCACAAATGCCACAGATATTATAACAACCAGTCATCTAATCTGAAGAGCTGGTAATGCTGATGAAAAACCACAAAATGCTCATGAAGATGTGGCCATAAAACTGGAGTTGCTAATCATTGATAGGAATGACTGCACCACGTAACTGATGCATTCCCAGTTATCCCACTGAAGATTGTTGTTCTTTCTTCCAAGGACTTCTCTATTATAAAACAAGCCACAGTTGAGGAACCTAATGTGCTGTATGATTGATTCCTAGTCTCACATCGGAGGTGTATGCCACACTTTGAATGAGCCACTCTATGCAGATCGAATCTTGATGAACCAATCGGAGGTGCAGATGGTATATACAATCTAGTACTTAGTATATCCCATAATTTACAGGTCAACTGGGCAACTGCAGGTTGTCAGATAGGTATGAGCATAGAGGTCACATGACAACAACAGTGCAGCACAAAGGCCATGAGATGGTGACAGTGTATCAGTGGCCTTAGATGCTTTGCTGAGGATGCCAGAGTATGTAGCAAGAGGTGTCTTGGAGTGTAGTGAGGTCATTTCCTCCTTCGAGACTTTATTGAAATACCCCTCATGAAGTAGCACTGCAAGCACACATGCGATAGTTCTGACATCCACTCAATGGATGAAGAACAGATTGAATTGCTTTAAGCGACTACGTAGATCACCTCTTTGGAAGATCCAGGTGAGTTGGGACTATCAACTCAAGTGCTGAATGGGCATCCAGGGAGCAGCAGTGGTAGTTGGGGCAGAAGAGCATCCTAGGATCCTTCAATGACAGCTGCCAGCTTTCTTAGATAGAAAGGATAGTCTGCTGGACAAGTGCAGTTTAGCTCATTCCTGGGCGAACTGCTTAATCCGAAACTCCTGGATGCCCCTTTCAACCGCTCCATCCTCATCTTTCACAATGACCTTAGCTAACACGAGTGACGCAGACTTAGGAGCCCCCATGTAAAGGGCACGTACGTCTACGTTCGGCCTCATAGGCATACTTATGGTAATTATATGTATACGGTTGTTGCATGATCCTGACCGAGCTGAGCTTCAGCTGAGCTGATGTCAAGGCCCAGCCGGTAGGGCATAAGGCACCCAACTACCTTGTATATATCTCGTGTCTTTCTCCTGCTTTCCAGTCTCTGTACCTAAGTCTATTCACACGGTTCTCCCCTTCCATATTTCAACACGGTTGCACAAGTGGACTCGAGTGATATTAGATGTAGATGTATCGGTAAGATTATCCCTAGAGATCTAAGTCACGTGGCAAGCGGACTATATATAATGGCCGTTACCCGGCCATGGGTCACGTGCCGCCATTACATTATCCCCCTCTTCTGGCGCAGACCTACTGGGCTGTATAAACCGTACAAGAGAAAAGTAAAGGAAAGGGAAGGAAGCATTATACATTCCTGCAGCGTACGTACTGGCATGAAATCATAAGTCCCGCTACCGATTGGTATAGCTTAATTGCGACCTTTCCGCGGATCCGGCGCACGGGGAAACTCCATCTCCAGTGGCAGGTGAAAAAAACCCGTGCCGACGCCATTTGTACCGGGCCGAGATCCAAAGAAGAGAAGAAGAGAAGAGGAGAGACACAAGAAATCATCCAAAAGTGATCCCGTCCTCCATATCCCAACTTCCTAACCCATGCTCCAATGACTATCATCCCCTCAGTTCATATCTCGGCGTAGGTCTTTGTCGGAATCGTCAGGCTAGTAGAGCTTCCGCTCATGACTTGGCATCGATGGGAGCTTCCGCTGCCGGCATCGGTCGTAGCCGTCGATTGTATACGTCAATTGCATCTCCTGCAGTCGCGTCGCATTCATCGACATCTAACACATAAGCTTCTCTATGATGGTTATACTTACCAAGTTCAAACGCGCCTGCGCCCTCTGAGCACTCTGCAGTGCTTCCGCATGCTCTGGAGAATATCTCTTGCAGGCGGTAGTCATTGGTCAGTGACATTGAGACGTAGATGCTGCTTGACTAGGTTGTCATCTTTGGAAGTTCGCTTCAGTGACCATCCGGTCGACTTCATAGATGCGCTCTCGAAAGGTGGGTACAATAGAATCTTGGTTGACTTGGTAGATTTTGCCAGTCGACTTCTCAGTAGACTTCTCGGTCGACTCGGTGCATGTCTCGGTAGACTGCATCCCGGTTGGATCTTGGCTTGTCAATATGACTTGACTGGTTGACTTCTCCGTAGACTTTTCGGTCAACTTCTTAGTTTATGTCTGGGTAGACTGCCTCCCGGTGGGCTTTTGGCTTGTCGGTAGGACGCATTTTCGACACGGTCACCCCCCATTTTTAAGTTTGTTGCTCCGTCGACGACTTAGACACAAATCGGTTGTTGATTGCCGTCGTGGCTTGGTAGACTTATGTACATTGGAAGACTTTTGGTGATCGCGTTCAGTACATCTCTTTGTTGACCGACGCGTCTTTTGGCAGCCTTCGTCTCTGGATTTCGGTGGTCTTCAACTTCGCTTGTCCTTTGCCTGGTCTTGGTCGACTTCCCTTGCTTAGTCTCATTTTTGCACTTGCTTTGGTCTCATTTTTCCACTTGTTTGGCGTTTCTTCTTGACCTGCTTCGTGGTTCGACTTGCGTCGGCTTTCGACTAGCTTCGTGTTTCGACTTGCTTCGCCTTGACCTTTCGACGTCTTTTCGCTCTTTTTGACTTCGCTTCGTCTGTTATCGTGGTCTCTGAATTCGGGCTTTGGCCGCGAGCTCTCTAGGTGGGCTTATCATCTTCCGGATGCTAGGTGCGTATGTTGATTCTTTGCCAGGTACGCTTATCCCTGCTCTCTGGGTGTTTTATCACCGCTGGACTTCTGTGTCGTTAAGTGCACTCTGGTCCTTCATTCTGGCACCTCCGGTAGGGTCATCCCTCTGTTTAAACGTTGTTGCTATGTCGAAGACTTATTTTCCCTGATTGGTGTTGTAGCTTGTGGTATGGTAGCTGGTGCGTTCGTCAACCCAAACGGCATGACTCGGTACTCGAACTGCCAGTACCGGGTGCGAAACGCGGTTTTGTACTTGTCGCCTACCGTGATTCGGATTCGGTGGTAGGTATTACTGAGGTCCTATCGAGCATCTCCGTGATCAGTGGAAGACGATATCAGTTCTTCACCATGGCTTGATTGAGAGCTCGGTAGTCCACACGCATCTGCAGTCCGTCGTCCTTCTTCGCAATGTCGTCCGGTGCTGCCGCAGGCAATGATGATCGGAAGGATTGTAGATTCGGCCATATGGTAAATGGAAGCCTGGTTCCAGATCGATAGTGTGGTCAATTGGCTGGTGCGGTGCCACACTCGCTGCCATATCTTGCAGAATACTTCCATATAGTCATTGTATCTCATGGAGATACGACCTCCATCATCAGTAGGTACATTACCTGGATCTTCCAAATTGGTGACCTCCATAATATCTGGATATTGTGCTGTGATATGACCCCCATCATCTTTTACCATCTCCACGTTAACTATGTTTGTTCGTATTCTCATTAGCCTTGTCTGGATTGTAGCGTACTTTGGCAGAGTAGAGATGGGTAGGGGTCCCAGGATGGCTGGATCAGACGGTTCGTCACAATAGGCCCAAGCCCCGTTGACCAGTTTCTCCCTTCGTGTCTCGGCGAGCCGGTAGCAGTCATTCAAGCACCGTCACTGTGTTACTCTTCTGCCGTGTAAGGGCACGTATGCCTGAGTTCGGCCTCATAGGTATACGTATGGTAATTATAGGAATATGGTTGCAAACGTGGATGCGAGTGATAGTAGACGTAGATGTATAGGTAAGATTATCGCTAGAGATCTAAGGCTCGTGGCGAGCTGACAATATAGAATGGCCGTTACCCGGCCCTGGGTCACGTGCCGCCGTTACATTATCCCCCTCTTTAGGCGCAGACCTCCTGGGCTGCCAAAGCCTGTATAAGTGAAAAGGAAAGAAGGGAAGCATTATACAATCATGCTGCGTACGTACTCGTACAAACTCAAAGTGCCGCTACCGATTGGCACAACTCAATGGCGACCTTTCGGAGGATCCGGCGTATGGGGAAACTCCACCTCCCATTGACTGAGATCCGGAGGTAGTAAAATCAGTGCCGATGCCATTTATACCAGGCCGAGATCTAAAGAAGTAATGAAGTACAGAGAAGAGAAGAGAAGTGAAGAGAAGAAACAGAAGATAGGAACGTCCAATTGATAATCTTCTTCCAGTCCTGAGTTCTGAAACTCAATTGACCTATTTCCTCCACTTGCGAGCCTCGGACATCAATTCTTCCTTGTCTCCACTCCCGAACTCATACAACATCTGACCTGCCATCCAGTACCGCACTCCTAGTTCGTGTATCTCGGCGTAGGTCATGGTTTGAATTCGTCATGGTGGTAAAGTTTCCGCTCATGACTTGCCATCGATGGGGGCTTCCACTGCTGGTATCAGACATAGCTGTCAATTGTATACAACAATTGTGTAGTCTCGTCTCATTCGTTGACATCTAGCAAGTGAGCTTCTCTAAAGATGGCTATATTTACCAAGTTCAAGTACGCTAGTGCTGTCTGAACTCTGTGCAGTGCTTCCGCATGCTCTGTAGGGTGCATTTTGCAGCTGACAGTCATTGGTAGTTGACATTGACTCGGTAATCGTCATCGGAAGTCCACTTCGGTGACCATCCAGTCGACATCATGGGTGCGCTCTATATAGGTGGCTTCAGTAAAGTCTTGGTCGACTTTGTCGACTGGCTGGTCAATTTCTCAGTTGACTTCTCGGTGCGTGTCCCCCGTAGACTGCCTCTAGGTGGGCTTTTGACTTGTTGGTAGGACTTGATGAATCTGACATGGCCATCTCTCCCTTTTTGAAAATTCGTTGCATTGTCGATGACTTCTCTATCATATTGATTGTTGATTGCAATGGTGGCTTGGTAGCAATGAAATAGTGATCTCTCTGTGATTTGACACATAATTCGGTTTGGCTTTCGCTTCATCTGCAGACTATTTTCCTTTGGCTTCAGCCATCCTTCTGCATCGCCTGCTGTCCAGTGACTACCCTGACTTGCTCTGTCTGTTAACTTACTGTTGTATGAGATGTCCCAATGCGCTCAATCTCGATGTCATTACAATGGCGTCTCATCGAGACTTTGGGTAAAAATGTGACCTTCCGGTCTTGGCATCGTCATAGCTGTTGGTTATTATATGTGACTAGCTGGTGGCCATTTGAGGGAGGTAGAATGCATCAATTGCATTGGGGTGGGCAGTACATCATTGATCCATATATAACACATAAGCTTCCCGGTAGGCGGTCATACTCACTGTTATAGGAGCACTGCTGCTCTCGGAAAGCCGCTTTGCATATGCGGATTCCGGTATCTCTTGATTCTGCATTTGGTAGGGTCTCGGTGGAACGCTTCTCACTGAAAGTCATTTGGATAATAGCTTCGGTGTTTTCTTAGTTGACAGTAGTCTCTTGATCCTTCAGTATGCCATTTTGTGAGCATCTCGGTCAGTGGCTTCATACGGTAGCGCTCCTAGTAATCCTCTCATTCAATCTGCATGTGAAGTCCACTTAGGCTGTGATATCTGTCCCGCCGGGATCTCGGTAATCATCTCTTGGTAGTTATCTTGGCTGTCTCTCGTAATGCCATTCAGGTAGACTATTTGGTATGCTCACTGGTCATTTTGAATCGTTATCAGGATCAAGTTGGTAGCCATATCGCAGTTGATCGGTATCTCATTCGGAATGGCTTCCATAGTCATATTGCAGTTGTTCGGCATGGATCAGGTTCGGTTGACTTGTTATCTCTCTGGTCTATATTCAGGCCTACTGGACGTCCATTGTATGGTAGGTGAACTTATCATCTTAGATCGCGGGATGCACTCACTTGCTCTCCTCTGGGTGTACTTGAGGATTGATCTGTAGGTGTATTTGCCATCACGTCGCATGACTTGGTTAACTGAGCATCGATCTCTGAGTCCTCCAGTCAATTCATGTCCAGGTGCACTTGGCGCTGCTGGCCTTCTGAATTGCTGAATGTATCTTACGGTGCTTCATTCCAGCACTTCCGGGGCAGTAATTTGTTGAAGTTCGGGTTGTTGGAGATTCCCATACGGTCATCCCCCTCTCTTTTGAAAGTCATCACTCCGCCAGCAACTAATGAGATATTGCTTCATAGGGAACATCGACTGGAAGGGCTTGATTCGGAAGTCGATTTGCATTGGTCAATTGTGATCATAGTTGAATAGCTCTGGATCTCTGAGCCTGAGTCAAGATCATATCGAGTAGTATTCTCAGTAATGTAACTTCTAACCAGATTGCAATTGTATTTGGTATTGTAATTGGCATTGTATTCAACATTGTAATCTGCATTGTATTCGGCATTGTAATCTGCATTATGATTGGCATTGTATTCGGCATTGTAATCTCTGCCGTACACTACTTGATTTGGACTTTTAAATAGCAGTCAGGATTGTACTCAGTACGGCAAGGCAGCTGGTACAGATATCTGTATCTCAGCATAAAATTGCTACTCTTGTAGATTGTCATCGAAAGTAAGTAGATTAGATAGGGTAAAATTCTACCCAACTTCGTGTGTATTGCCATAGTCAAAGATTGACTGTCATGCATCTCCTAGCATCTCTGGGATGGGCATATCAGTGCTCGCAAGTCCATGTGGCGTAGTCTCAATGATAGTACATTTCCTCGATGAGTAGCATTCCGCAGAACTTTCGCTTCTCATATCTGGGACTTTATGTCATAGCTGGGCTTCCAATTGCTTCTGAAGTCTTCGGCATTCCGAAGTGTGCTTGTCGCTCTCAATAGTTATTTGCCTATTGGGGTTATATCCAAACAACTCTATCTAAGTTAGCCAACAGAAGCAAGAAACGATGAAAGCAGTGGAAGGAAATAGCCAGGAGGCCTGGTCAGTAACAGGTCATCCACAAAAGAGCTAAGCCCCACTGTCCAGTCAATCCCTTCAGGCCTCAGCGAGCCAGTAGCAGCCATTCAATGTTTTCTTTGGAGCAGCTCTTCTGCTGCAACTATCACTGCCGCTTTCTCCTCATTGTGACCAGTGCTTGGGTTTGAATTTGTTGGTGAATCCAATGTGATTCCTTCCAATGTCGCTCCCAGAAACCCTGGGGATTCCCCGATCTATAGGGCAAATGCTACGACAACTTCATTGCTACCTAGAGGATTGTTGAATGGAGTTTCTCCAAGTGACAGTATATGCAGACGCACCCCAGAAACTGGTCTTGACATTATTATTTTTGGCTTCTGAGACCTTTGTTGCCACTGCCATAGTCTTCAGTGACATTTCCTCCACGCCACTGGCACTTGGTGATCACAGGGAAGTGAATTGATGGTGAGTTGAGTTGTTGTCAGGATTTTGTTTGTGGAACCATGGTAAGCCATATACTAAATTGTATGCCCATATTGGCACAACCAGCACAGCTGATTTCTCTACCAGCACAAGATAGTCCACATACAGGACTGTGATCTGCATCTTCTTGTGGCTGTCCATTGCATGTTGCGTCACTTCTCCATTCATGCTGAGGGTGGTGATGTGTGTCACCAGATGAGATATCCCAACTCACTTGACAAGCCTCAGTGCCAACAAGATTCTGGTTAAGCCGCAGTTGACAAGAGCCTGTGCGTGTTGTATCTAACCATTTTGGTCGCATTTGTACTTCGTGAACTATGTTTGCTGGATCTGGAGGTTCGGTGCCGTATAGATATCAACTTAACATTCTTGCCCTCAGGCTCTCAATGACGACTCATCTTTGTAGTGAGAATATATAGGGTTGAACATCATCCAGAGTTGCCATTAGTGGCTGAACCACGAATTGTTTTTTGCTTGCTGAGTGTCAAAGGATTCTTAGCGCTTGATTTGTCAATTATGCTTTTGTCACATCAGCAAAAAACATTTCCGTCCAGGTGGAACGGCTACGTCAGAGTGGACACACTCCGTCAGAGCCTTCAGAGACACCCTTGTGGCGGATTACACCACGCCCGGCGTCAATAGCACGCGTCGCATGGCATATCGCCCTCCGATCGCTGTTTCGCCGTTTCTTATCGCTCTGTTGGTCTCCAATTTTAAACAAACACTCTGGCGTTGTGGCCAACTGTGACCATAAGTCGGAATAGGTTCATTGCGTACACGCTTGCATCGGGATTGCAATGCAATGGGTAACGGTGCGACAATCTCTCCTTGCGTTCTTTCTACATTGAGCTCGAGAAGCCTTAGATGGTGAGAAGATATGATACTACCCAGCCATGAGGATCCACAAAATCTCGGAAAGAGCGAGTGAGACCAAAAGTTGGGAAAGATAGAGTGTGTATTGTTGTTGTATGACAAGATGAGATGAAAATGAGATGCTGTCTATCTACCCCGGGGTCTCCCGAATGTATACTCCGCATCGCTCATTCAACCTCCGTTACCACTGTATCTCCGTACACCCACCGTCTCTACTTAACGATATAATTGGAGGCCGTGACCAAGCGAGTTTGGATCTGCAATGTGAGGCGGAGATCAAGTGAACTCAGAGATGCACTCTGAGGCTGTGACCAAGCAAGTTTGGAGATGCACATGCAGGCTATGATCGAGCGGGATTGGAGGAGTACTTGGAGGCGGTCGATTTGGAGGGAGGCGCGATGACAGCTGAGACTGTATTCATTGGTTAACTTGTAGTTGTGCAAATGTAGAGAGTTGAGTACAACATCCGCCGAGAGATGAGAATCTGGCTGGGAGCGGGCGACTGTCGATCTTGGGATCATGCTGTACTCGGAGTTCATTCAAGATTATGGCATGGAGAGATAGTGAGGGATGACTTAACTTCGTGTTCTTAGGTGATGGTAGAGTTGAGCACAAGAAAGAGACAGATCAGAGAAGAGGGGGGAAATCATCATGAGGAACTGGGAGTTAGAGAATTTCGTGTGCGAGTCAATTGACCATCCCCAATACGGCAGGTATGAGTCCCAATCCGGCAGGTAATAACACCAATACGAGGACTTCTAAAGCAAATCAGGCAAGTCGTACCCCTGATTTCTCAGGTCCCCTCGTGTCCTCCATATCCATTTCATCTTCATCCCCCATCTCTCTCTTTCTCATCCACAACTCTACCATCGTTGCAAGAACACATAGTTAAGTCATCGCTCTCTATCTCTTCATGCCATCATCATGAGTTAACACCGAGTGCAGCATACGCCGAGTGCAGCATACACTGAGTCCAGCATACACCTAAGATTGTCTGTTGTCCCTTCATTCTCTCGATTTCAAGTTAACCCCTGAATGTAGCTTCCGGCATACCTCCCTGCAGATCGACCGCCACCAGCCAGTTCCCCATATGAGCTTCAAAGGTAAAGTCACCTCGTCATATTCCCACAGTTTCGAGTTAACTAACCGATGAATAGAGTCTCATCATCTGGCGAGCCTCCCATCGACTGCCTCTAGATCGAGTACTCCACTAATCTCCCTCGATCATATCCTGCTGCAAGTGCATCTCTAAACTCGCTCAATCACAGCTCGGAGTGCATCTCTGAGTTCACTCAATCTCGGTCTCCAATTGCATCTCCAACCTCGCTCAATCATGGCCTCAAAGTGCATCTCCACACTCACTCGATCACAGCCTCCCAGCGCATCTCCAAACTCGCTCAATCATGGCCTCTCAGTGCATCTCTGAGTTCACTCAATCTCGGTCACCAATTGCATCTCCAAACTTGCTCTATCACGGCCTCGGAGTGTTTCTCTGAGTTCACTTGATCGTCATCTTCAGGCGCACCTCGAATTGCTGACCACCACCGCGTGCTGCCAGTCGAGATATACCATGTGTAGATAGGTAGCTATATAGATACATAGATACATAGATGAGAATACAAACTGAATGCATAAGTTTTGAAAATTGTTGAACGATAAGTAGTAGCTATGATTTAACATCTCCAGGCATTGTGTAAACTGCTTCAGCAAAACTGCAGCCCCTGCAAAGAGTGTAACACACGTGTCCTTCTGATGGTGCGTAAACGTCACAACAAAGTAAAGGAGGTACATATGCAACGTGACCCGTCGCCTGGGTGACGTGTAGCATGTACTTCTCCGTCAGAAGGTACGAGGTTCCGTCAGTGCTGTCAGAGCTGTTCGGAACACCCAGGTGTTTTTGACGGAAGCTAGAGTTGTTGCTGATGCATTAATCCAATTCCAATGAAAGATCATTCATATGGCAGGTCATCAGTAAAAACTAAATTTCCTTCATCAAATTTATTTAGTTTAATGTACCCACAAACTCAGAAAAATGAAATCAAGGTTTCCCTGAAATATGGCACTGCTTTAAAGTTCCAGAGTGTTCATTGAGTTGTTGCAATGCTGTTTTCAAGCATCATGATCAGTGTATCCACTGTTGCAAATGTGATAATGAGCACTTGACGAATGTTTCACACTTCCTTTCACAATATTACCAATCATGTCTTGGCATCTTCCTAAATTGCCCAATTCAATTTGTCCTCATCATGATGATAGTACTTGCTCCATACATTTAATGAAATATGTAGTTCTTGTTTTTAAAGACCCTCATGGCTTAATTTGACCAATGATGGTTACCACACAGAAATGGTTCACGGTATTTAATCTGTTGATACAAGATTGTTCAGTACCTTGCAGTAGTTCGACCATCTTGGGAGGGTTATGCATCATCGCGATTATGATTTGATGAGTTTGGGGAGAGATTTCTGTAAACCATCAGTTGTATTAAATTTGCTACTATTATGATATATCGACGAAACCTAGAATAAAATAGCTCACAGTGGAAATTCAAAATCCAATTACTAACACCATTCCTAACCTCCAAGGGACATAGCACCCTCTACAATCGTACTTTCATCGACTAATCCCATATTCTCAATGATGGTGATGTTGGTGATGTTATTGCTGTTGCTGTTGCTGTCACTGCAGGGGATGGGCTGGCTGCTGCTGGCGATGGCAGACCCGCCCATAGGCAGAACAGCTGAGATTCCCAGGCTAGCCTCAGTGGTAGCAACAAAGCTGCTGAGATGATTAAAAGAATTGTTGGGCTGCCCGATCAGCTCCTCCATGACGTAATCAAGGAAGTCCTCATTAATGCTGCCATGATCATGGTGAGGTAGTGCCATCGCTGGGTCTGTACCAGTTGAGTGGATCGTTTGGTGAATCATGCTGCGGATATTCTCTACCTATTTGTCTTGAATCTCTGGCAAGGAAGAACAACAATCCATGTCGAGACTACAAAATACATCTGTGCATGCTTGATTAATTGCATGATTAAAGTTTCTTGTATCGCACTTACGTTGTGCTGCACCTCCTGGAAGAAACTCTGGTCGGACCGTAAACGCGCCTGGATTTCAGGCTGACAGGCAATGATAGACGGTGGTTGTGGTGAGCGCAATGAATGTCGGGTTGATTTTAATAATCAATGTTCTATCTTTCATTCCCATTTGTCATATGTGTTAGAAGTATGTCTGGTGAATGAGATCCACAATTTCAGTCACTGCCAATTGAAACTTGCACTCCTAAATTGATTGTCAAGACAACGATTAGACAAGAAGGGAACTTTGAACTTGCCTCACAAATGTTTGTGGGGCATGTAAACCGATCATTGGCCAATAGGCAAGCTACTATTATCTGGATCTCTGTACGCGACTGTGTTCATTAGCAACGACCCTAGTTTCCGTCAGAAACACCCGGGTGTTCCGGACGGCTCAGACGGCTCAGACGGAACCTCGTACCATCTGACGGAGAATTACACGCTACCCGTCGCCCAGGCGACAGGTCGCGTTGCACACGTACCGCCTTTACTTTTTGGTGACGTATACGCACCATCAGAACGACACGTGTGTTACACTCTTCGCAGTGGCTGCAGTTATGCTGCAGCCGCTTTTTCTCCGGCCGCCGCTTCTTTGGAAATGCTGCTGGTGCCCCTGGAAATCATAGCTACTACTTATCGTTCAACGATTTTCAAAACTTATGCATTCAGTTTGTATTCTCATCTATGTATCTATGTATCTATATAGCTACCTATCTACACACGGTTTATCTGGACTGGC